>Ga0073928_10001841_pt1 | contig 39070 bp, 37 predicted proteins | sample PaiPotPPA55metaG_FD_76969 | JGI IMG/M metagenome (GOLD analysis project Ga0073928, IMG submission 76969) | Iron sulfur acid spring bacterial and archeal communities from Banff, Canada, to study Microbial Dark Matter (Phase II) - Paint Pots PPA... ... | reverse complement strand
GCCGACGCTCTCTTTAGCGAAACGTTTTTCTTTCGGCCCCGCCCCGAATGGTTGTGAAGTCGGCTGCGAAATTGGTCTAAAACTCAAGCAATCCCTCGCGAAGCCCCTCGCTGTCGGAATCGAGTCGGTCATCAATCTCCTCGCTCCCGCCGAGGCCGACCGTTTTTTTGAAACACCCAAGGGTCCGCAAAATCTCCGCTTCAGCGGCATACTGCCCGGCCCTTTACTTCGCATGGAAGACGGCTGGCAGCGCATTCGCATCACTCTGCACGCGCCCGGCGCCAAGGAATTTTGGGTGGCTCCAATTGAAACGGTTTCCGAATCCGAAGAAGGTTTCGAACGCGTCTACCAGGGCTCCCAGATCCTCGCCATCTGGCATCCGCCCCTGGCGCTGCAAGAGCCATGGTTCGCTCGCCTCGTATGGCGCATCGAATCTTTCTAAGCCCCGCCAAGCGGAGAGCACTCTTCCCTGCGGCTACTCCGCTTCACTCCACCATCAACAAATTCTGTGCGAACGGCCACTCCTCGTCCACCCACTGCCCCTCGCAGCGGAACCCAGTCCGTTCTGCCATCTCCGCTGCTTCGCCGATTCTATATTTGTGCGAGCTCTCCGTCCAAATCGTTTCATCTTCAGCCAACGACGCGCGAAGCCCCGCCGCCGGAATCTCCACGCGCTGCCGGCATGTCGAACGCAAGTGCATCTCCATCCGCCGCTCCATCGCGTTCCATCGCGCTTCGTGCCGGAAACACGTCAGATCGAAGTCCCCGCGCAGCTCCCGGTTGATTCTCGCCAATAAATTCATATTGAACGCCGCTGTCACTCCAGCCGGATCGTCATAAGCGAGAATTTGATCCTCTATGTTTTTCTCCAAATCCGTGCCCAAAAGCAATGCGTCGCCCTTGCGCAAAATATTACGCACGCTCCGCAGAAACTCTTCTCCCGCGTCGCGATCGAAATTCCCGATCGTGCTCCCGAGAAACAGCACCAGCAAATGATCGCCATCAGCGCGCCCCTCCGCTACTGTTCGCAAACCTTCCAGGTACGGCTGTTCGTGCCCGACGATGCTCACCAGATCGATCTGCCCCAATTCCTTCTCGCACGCGGCCAGCGCGGAAGGCGAAATCTCGATGGGGAAGTAAAACGTTTTCTGACGCCTCGAAAGCGCTTCCAGTATCCAGCGCGTTTTTTTACCGCTTCCGCTCCCAAGTTCCGCGACGTGCACCGGCGATGGCAGCAGCCGAACGATCTCGCGTGCATGTTTTTGCAGCAGGCGCGCGTCCGCGCGCGTGAGGCCGTACTCTGGCAAGACGCTGATCGCCTCAAACAGCGCCGAGCCCACTTCGTCATACAAATATTTCGATGGCAATTCTCGTTGTCCGCTCTTCGTAAGGCCTTCGCGCACATCGGCCGCGAACTCGGACACATGTCTCAACGGAAGGGTTTGCGTCAGCATGTCGTCTCCCAGGGCCGGGTTTGTCTTGCTAGAAGCCATCTCATAAATGGCTTGGCCCTGTCTAAATGGCCGCTTTTTCAAGGACTTTGGCGACCCCCAGGGCATTTATGAGATAGGTTCTAGTCTTTCACGCAACGGAATGTTGCGTAAACGTACGGATAATGCGGCTGAAACCAGTTCCGGAAGGATCGCCGCAACATGCACGCGGCCGTTCGCGGCGAGCCACCTTTCATCACGTAGTGTTTGCCATCGAAGAAATTCGCGGAATAACCGGGGTAGAAGGGCATTGCCACAAATCCAGGGAACGGGGCGAACGGCGTCCGCGTCCATTCCCACCCGTTGCCCACCAAATCGTGAACTCCAAACGCGCTCGCCCCCTCCAGATGCGCCCCGGCCGGTGCAGGATCCCACTGGTGAAAATCAAAATTCCCATGCCGAGCGCTCGGCGCGTCCTCGCCCCACGGATACGCTCGCTCGCCCCAACCCTCGGGCGTTCCGAACGCCGCCCGGTGAAATTGTTCCTCGCTCGGCAGCGCGTGCCCAAGCCACTTGGCGTACGCCGTGGCTTCCGCGTGGCTCACATACACAGGCCAATCCAACGGCAAACGGACCTCGCCGAACATGGCCCGGTACATCCACAGATTTCCGTCGCGCCTCCAAAATGCCGGATGCTCGACGCCTTCTTTTTCCTTCCAAGCCCACGCCTCCGCGCTCCAGAGGGAAGGGTTCGCGTACCCATCGGCTTGAATAAATCGCAAAAAATCCCGGTTCGTGACGTTGCCGCTCTCGATCGCAAATTCCGCGACGTCCACTTCCTGCGCAGCCAATTCGTTGTCCCAGCCGAACTCGTCACCCGTCACGTGTTTTAACCCCAGCGTAACTCGCCCCGCTGGTATGTCTACGAGGCGCGATTTCCATCGTGTGGTTCTGGAAGCCGGCGCAATCGGCCCGGGAATTTTTCTGTCAGTCGGCAGCCGGTGCATCATGTACGCCAGCGTTTCCGCGTGCATCAACCGGTGCTCGATGGCAACTTCCAGCATGGCAATCAATTGGGGATGCCCCTCGGCTGGTCGCGCCAGCGCATGCTCAATCGCACTATCCAGTTCATTCCGCAGCCGCCGGTTATAACTCTCCACCTCGCCGCGCTCGGGCCAATCGTTTGGTCCATCGCTCGGCAATCCCCCTCCCACGGGGTCGATTCCGAATGCAAAAAGGTCATCGAACCTCCGCTGCACGGACTGCAACCCAAACGCACGTTGCCCCAGCAGGTTCCAATCAAATGCTTCGACGTGTCCGAGGTAAAAAATGATTCGGTGCCGCTCTGGAATGGGCCTGTCGTAAATAGCCTCGTTCCGCACAATCCGAAACACGTCATCAGTCTGCGCGCGTGCGTCTAACAGGCGAGTGTGAAGGTCGTGCCGTATGCGGACAGCAGTAGCGGTAGCTCCCATAGCGTCATCCCCTTTACTTGGATGCGGCTCCCTCGCGAAGGATGCGCCGAAATGCGGCGTCGGGGTAGGCTGGGTAAGGTACGATGTTCCCCCTCGAAGTGTGAGGCTGTCAACCGAAATGAATGCGAAACTCGCAACGCCATCCGACGTAGCCATCGAATTTCGCGGCGCGCATTACCACATAAACGATATTCCTGACCGCGCTATCGTCTCAAATATCTCACTAGCTATCTCGCGCGGCGAAACCGTCGTTCTCCTCGGCCGCAGCGGCAGCGGCAAAACCACACTCCTAAGGCTCATCAATCGCATGCTCCTGCCGTCGCAAGGACAAGTTTTTGTCGAAGGCCGCCCGACCACCGACTGTGATCCCATCCGTCTCCGCCGCGGCATCGGCTACGTCATTCAAGAGGCAGGCCTCTTTCCGCATTTCACCATCGCGCAAAACGTCGCCCTCGTTCCCACTCTTGAAAAATGGGACGCTGCCCGAATCGCCGCCCGCGTAGAAGAGCTATTGCGCCTGGTAGGTCTCGATCCAGCCGAATTTTCCGCCCGTCACCCGCGCGAACTTTCTGGCGGCCAGCGCCAACGCGTCGGCGTCGCGCGCTCTCTCGCCGCCGACCCGCCCATTCTTCTTATGGACGAGCCGTTCGGCGCACTCGATCCCGTCACCCGCGCCGAACTTCAACGCGAATTCAGCGCCCTTGCCCGGCGCCTCGCCAAAACCATCGTCTTCGTCACCCATGACATTCGTGAAGCCGTCCTCCTGGGCTCGCGCATAGCCCTTCTCGACGCAGGACGCTTAGTCGCCGTCGCCCCTCCTCAAGATTTTCTCCGCCTCGACCACCCCGAAGTCCACGCCTTCACCGCCAGCCTCGCCGCATCCGACGGAGTCGCGCAATGACGCCTTGGAATTTCTTCATGAGTCACCGCTCCGAAATCTTCCACGCTACGCTCGATCACCTCATCCTGGTCGTCATCGCCATGGACATCGCCATCGGGATCGCCGTTCCACTCGGCATGCTCATCGTCCAACATCCCCGACTCCGCGCCATCGCGCTAGGACTCGCGAGTGTCTTTCAAACGATTCCCAGCCTCGCCCTCTTCGGCTTCCTAATTCCCATCCCCTTCATCGGTGGCATCGGCCGCCGCACCGCCATAGTCGCCCTCGTCCTCTACGCACTACTCCCCATCCTTCGCAACACCTACGTCGGCCTTAGCGGCATCGACCCCTCAATCCTGGAAGCCGCCGAAGCCATGGGCATGACCACCACGCAAATCCTCCTCCGTGTCCGCCTCCCGCTAGCCCTAAGCATCATCCTAGCCGGCATACGCACCGCCACAGTCATCACCATAGGCGTCGCCACAATAGCCGCCGCCATCGGGGCCGGTGGCCTCGGCACTTTCATCTTCCGCGGCGTCGCCATGGTCAGCGACTCCGTCATCCTCGCCGGCGCCATCCCCGCCGCCTCGCTAGCCATCGCGGCCGACCTGCTCCTTGGCCTACTAGAACGCCGCCTCAAAGTCATCTGATCTCTCGATTCTTTCCGCCAGGCTCTTCTCTCCGTTGCCTCAGCGTCCTCCGCGTCTCTGCGTTATCTTTTTTCCTTTTCCCATGAGAAACTCAGGCAACGATGCGCCGCACCCTCTTCCGGTTCCTTTACCTCCTTTACATCCTTAACCTCCTCTACTTCACTTCTTCGTGCCACAAACCCACTCAACCCCACTTAACCATCGGCTCCAAATTTTTCACCGAGCAAGTCATCGTGGCCGAACTCCTGGCCCAACACATCGAGTCCCGCACCAACATCCACGTGGATCGCAAAACCAACCTCGGCGGCACTCTCCTAGTCCACAAGGCCCTCCTCTCGGGCGATCTCGATCTCTACGTCGAATACACCGGCACCGCCCTAACCGCCGTCCTGAACGAATCCCCAAACTCAGACAACTCCACCACCATCTACAACCGCGTCAAGCAGCAATACTCCCAACGCTTCAATCTCGATCTCACCGAACCTCTCGGCTTCGAGAACACCTTCGCCATGGTCATTCGCGGCGAAGACGCGCAAAGACTCCATCTCCGCAACATGTCCGACCTTGCCCCCATCGCTCCCAAGTGGCGCGCCGGCGTTGGCTACGAATTCCTCGAGCGCCCCGACGGCTTCCCCGGTTGGAGCACGCACTACGCTCTCCACTTCGCGGCCCCACCCAACGTTATGGACCTCGGCCTCCTCTACCGCGCCCTCCTCGATCATCAAGTCGACATCGTCGCCGGCAATTCCACCGACGGCCTTATCGACTCTCTCCACCTCGTCGCTCTCGAAGACGATCGCCACTATTTCCCGCCCTACGACGCCGTCCCCATAGTCCGCCGCGCCGCGCTGGAAAAATTTCCCCAACTCCGCCAAGCCCTCGCCGATCTCTCCGGCAAACTCACCGCCGCCGAAATGCGCCGCCTCAACTCCCAAGTCGACGCTGACCAACGTGACGTCGCTACGGTCGTCCGCGCTTTCCGCGGCACAAAAAATTTGTAGGCGGTAATTTTTTGCCCTCCACCAAGCCGCACTCTGCCATTGCTGCCACGCCGAGGCCTGCGGATCCCCGCCTCCCCATCGCAAGAAACTGCTAACTTGTACACAAGTGAACAGACGTATTCGTTGCCATAGCCCAGAATTATCCTGTATCAAAAGGACTGGAGTGTTGGTCAGTTCATCCCCTTCAGCTTGAACACCTCGACCGCATAAGCGCTGAGGACATCGAACAACACGGTTCTCTCATGGCTTGTTTGGTGGTAGTCCGGTGACGCATCGAATGGAAGATCCAACGCGCCCACGGCTCCAGGCAGAACTTGTCGGAGTTCCTGGCCAATGTGAAGAAGTGTCTCGCAGCACGGACAGAAAGGTAAAAAAATGCCTCTCATTCAAGTTTTCATAGCCCTGATCGTAGTGGGCGTCCTCCTGTGGTTGGTAAATCGTTTCATCCCCATGGCAGGCAGTATCAAGTCCATCTTGAACGCAGTCGTGGTCATCTGCGTCGTGCTCTGGCTCCTCAATGTCTTTGGCTTGTTCCACTCCCTTTCCCGTATTCGTGTCGGATAGCAATCCCCTCGGGGCGGCGCACTTGATCGCTTTTGGCTGGATGCACTTGTAAAGGAGAAAACAATGCTCGGAACTATCTTAATCATCTTTTTAGTTTTGGCCCTTTTTGGCGCACTGCCGCGATGGTCGCACAGCAGAGATTGGGGCTACAGGCCGACGGGAGGCCTGGGGCTCATTCTCGTCATAGTCGTAATTCTCGTGCTTCTGGGACGCATTTAAATTTTGCCGCTCCTGTCAGGCTGGAGGTAAGCGATGGACGAGTCCAGGCGGCATGCAATCGCGTTTCTCGAAAAAGAAATCAAGACATACTTGGCGCTTTCTTTGTTCTTGTCGAAGCGAGGCATCAAGGCCGATCTCCGGCTGGGAGAGAAAAAGGTCCTGATCAGTCCGGCCTTCTACAAAGAAAGAATGAAGGAAGCCAAGAAAGTCGTCCATGAACTCAGAAAAACTAAGTAGGACTCGCTTTACGCAACTCGGTTCTCCGAGTGGCTGGTGTCCATGGGGTATCCCGTTGGTCGCCGTCTTTATCATTCTGCTTCTATGCGCCACTGGTTCGTCGGCGTACTCCGTGCTCACCCACGAGCAAATCGTCGACCTTGTCTGGACCGATCAGATCAGCCCGCTTCTTCTCAAGCGATTTCCCTCGCTAACGGAAGAGCAACTCAAGGAAGCTCACAGCTACGCCTACGGCGGCGCCGTCATCCAGGACCTCGGCTACTATCCCTTCGGCAGCGTCGAATTCAGCAATTTGGTTCACTACGTGCGCAGTGGCGATTTTGTTCGAGAGCTGCTCCTTCAGAGCCAGGACGCCAACGAGTACGCTTTCGCCCTGGGTGCCCTTGCGCACTACGCATCGGATCTCGCGGGCCATCCCGCTGTCAACGCTGCCGTTGCCATTCAATATCCTAAGTTGCGTGCCAAGTACGGCAATTCGGTCAGGTACGCCGAGGACCACACCGCCCATCTGAAGACGGAATTCGGATTCGACATGGTCCAAGTGGCAAAGAATCGTTATGCCTCGCAGCAGTATCACGATTTCATCGGATTCCAGGTGTCTAAGCCACTGCTCGAGAGGACTTTCCCCATCGTTTATGGCGTCGAGTTGAAAGATGTGCTGACACACGAAGATCTCGCCATCGGTTCCTATCGCTTTGCCGTCAGCCGCATGATCCCGCAAATGACCCAGATCGCGCTTCGCACCCACAAGAAAGACCTGATGAAAGAGACGCCCAATTTTGCGAAAAAGAAATTCCTCTACCGGCTCTCGCGCTCCGATTACGAAAAAGAGTGGGGGAAAGATTATACAAAACCCGATTTTGGTACCCGCTTTTGGTCCATGGTCTTGCGATTTATGCCTAAAATTGGCCCCTTCAAGGCGCTGGCGTTCAACAACCCTACTGCACAAACCGAGGACTTGTATTTCAAGAGCATCAATACAACCGTCGACCAATACAACCTTTATCTGAAAGAAGTTGCCTCTGGTTCACTTAAACTGGCGAATAGCGATTTTGACACTGGCAAACCAACTAGGGCCGCCGAGTACTCTTTGACCGATCAAACCTATGCAAAGCTCTTAAGCCAGCTGACGGCGCGTAAGTTCGATCTGACTTCACCCGATCTGCGCGACAACATTCTGAACTTCTATTCGGACCTCTCTCTCCCTTTGGAAACCAAAAAAGACAGTGTTCAATGGCAGAAAGTCCTGGCCTCGCTGGATCAATTGAAGTCCGCGACTCCAAACGCTGTTGTTGCACCTGCTATCGCCCAACAGACGCCTAAATAAGGCCATCAGGCCAAGGGGATTCATTGCGCAGACCGAAAATCAGCGAATGCATTTGTGGACTTGTCGTCACCATCTCAGGGCTCGGTTTCTTCTCTTACCACGTACGCGAACTTCTCGTCTTCCTTGCTCTCTTCAGCGTGGCTTTCCTTTTCCTGGCTCTAACAGTTCTGGGGGCGATCCTTCTCTGGTGGGTTAGCGAGCAACTGGCGGACTGGAGCGGGCCCGCCTCCCGAAAGGTGATCGCCTTCTCCCGCCGTCTCATCGCAACCTACGCGCGGCCTTGAGCCTCGGATAGGTCTCTATTCACAACAAACTGCCCCTGATGGCCTCGCTCCTTTCACGCCTGAGCCGCTATCGTCCCATTCTGCACACTTTCCCCGCACCAGCGAATTTGCAAATAACCACGCTACTGTACGCAAGTGAACAGATTTTGTTGGCCCCGCATACTACTCTATTTACTCCAGAAACGAATCCATTCGTAAAACTCTTTGGAGGAAATAGATATGAAGTTCGTAAAGACAATTTTCGCAGTGTTAGCACTCACACTCCTCGGCGCCACATTAGCCCCTGGCGCTCGCGCTGATGAGTGGAACAAAAAGACCGTAATGACTTTTAGTCAGGCTGTAGAAATCCCCGGTCAGATTCTGCCTGCCGGAACCTACACCTTCGTCCTGCTCGATTCGCCTTCCGACCGCCACATCGTCCAGATTTTCGACGCGGACGGCTCGCACCTCATCACCACTGTCCTGGCAATCAACAACTACCGGCTCAAACCGACCGGCGACACTGTCGTCAAGTTCGCGGAGCGCTCGGGCGATAATCCGGAAGCTCTCAAGGGCTGGTTTTATCCCGGCGATAACTTCGGCCAGGAATTTGTTTACCCGAAGCAGCGCGCCATCGAACTAGCCTTGCTAGCAAAAGAACCAGTTCCCGCGCTCGCCGCCGACTCTACGGACCTCAAGTTGGCCCCGATTGTTGCGGTAACTCCGGAGCGGAAAGAAGTGCCCGTAGCCGAAGTAATTCCGGTCACTCCTCCAGCCGCTCAAGTTTCGACCCCTGTTGCAGTCGTTGAAACTACTCCTGCGCCAGCCGTGGAGACCAAGCAACTGCCGCAGACCGCCAGCCAGCTTCCTTTAATCGCGCTGCTCGGCCTGGTTTCATTCGGCGCCGCGCTTCTTCTCAAGCGCTTCTCGAACTAAAGGCCCATTCACAAACGTAGTGAAACTCCAGTGCGCCGCGGGCTTGATCCATTCTTTTCATCCCGCGGCGCAAGGAGATTTGCCAGTGACTCCGACCCTTAGACCGCCCAACTTCGCTTTGCTCCCTTGGTGCTATCCGCTGGCCGTTCTTCTGCTCTTTTCCAGCGTGGCGACCCTTTCCAAATCTCAGCAATCGTCTTCTCCGAGCGCTGCTTCCTCAGCAATTTCGGTCACGTCAGAACTAGTTGCACTTCCTGTCCGCGTCACGGACGCACATGGCAATGTCGTCTCCGGATTGAACCTGCAAGACTTCACCGTCTTCGAGGATGGCCGCCCTCAAAAACTCACTCTCTTCCAACAAGAAGACGCTCCCGTGACCGTCGGCCTCATCGTGGACCACAGCCGCAGCATGGGCCCCAAGCTCCCCGAGGTAGCCGCCGCAGTTGCCGCCTTCGCGCATTCCAGCAATCCTCAAGACGAGATGTTCGTCGTCGACTTCAATGATGCCGTCTGGCTCCAAATCCTCGGCGGAAAGCCTTTCACCAACAGCGCAAGTGAGCTCGAGAAAGCCATTGCCTCCGTCTCCGCTCGCGGACGCACCGCGCTTTATGACGCGGTGTCGGAAGGTCTCAACCATTTGCGCTTCGGCCATTGCGAAAAAAAAGCCCTGATCATCGTCAGCGACGGCGGCGATAACGCCAGCCATCAAAAGTTTTCTCAGATCCTGACTCTCGCGCAACATTCCCAAGTTTTGATTTATTCCATCGTTTTGCAGGGCGAGGGCCAGGAAGAAAATCCCGGAGTCCTTCGCCGCCTTAGCAAAAGTACTGGCGGCATCTCGTACTTCCCGCGCTCCGCCGATACCATCGCCGGCATCTCTGCTCTGATCGCTCGCGATCTGCGCGATCAATACACCCTCGGCTTCGCGCCAGAAAAACACGCCAACAACGCTTCCTTCCGAAAAATTCAAGTGAAAGTCTCTGCCCCTGGCCGCAACAATCTTCACGTCCGGTATCGCCCTGGCTATTTTGTCGGAATCGCAAGTCAGCCTGCTTCCCAATCCGGCGCAGGCGCTTCATGAAGCCTGCCGCCACAACTCGACCCCGGCGAAAAAGTGCCGTAATCCTGCGCGCGGCGTCTTACTTTTTTCTGGCGCTTGGCATCCTCGCTCTCGGCTATGCCGCCTACGTCGTCGTGGACGCGCATGCCTATCAAGCTTACGAACAGGCAAAGTTCGAAAATGCAAGTCCCACGCAAATCCTTCCTCTTCTCGTGGAGGGCGGCGTCATTGGTGAAATTCAAGTCCCTCGTCTCCACCTCCAAGCCATCGTCGTTCAGGGTTCCTCGCACACCATTCTGCGCCGCGCCGTCGGCCACATCCCCGAAACTGCCTTGCCTGGCGAACAAGGCAACGTTGCTCTCGCCGGTCACCGCGACACGTTTTTCCGTCCGCTCCGCAATATTCGTTTGGGTGACGCAATCACTCTCAAGACTCCCGGCGGCGATTTTCAGTATCGTGTCGAATCTACCGCGGTCGTTGCAGCCAGCGAAGTGGGCGTCTTAGCCGCTTCCACCGGCCGCACTCTGACCCTCATCACGTGCTTCCCGTTTAATTACGTTGGCTCCGCTCCCAACCGCTTCGTCGTCCGCGCCCGCGAATTTGTTTCCGTTTCCCCACTACCCAACCCTTCTCCTTAGCTCATTTCTTAGAATTTTCTCACCCGAATCGGAATTCATCGCAGTTCGGCCGTTATGCTTCTAACGGACCTTGATTTCCCTGCCCAAACGATAAATATAGTTGTGCACTACGGGACAGACACCCCGCCTCAACTCGTCTAACCTTCTTGTAGACAGGGTAGTAAGAGCGCTGTTTCGCGGATCCGCCCATCGCCTGGTTCGGAAGTCTAAAATATGAAACCAATCTCTCTAGCCGGAATTGTCTTGGTGGTTTTAGGTGCCCTGGCGCTTGCCTACCAGGGTTTCTCGTACACCCGTCACGAACATGTAATGGATGTGGGACCGATGCACGTCACGACGGAGACTCAGGACAGAGTTCCTATTTCCCCGATAATCGGAGGGCTTGCCCTCGTCGGAGGAATTGTCTTACTCGTCCTTGGCAACAAGAAAAGTTCTTAATTCGAAACTGCAGCAACTCCCGCCTGAGAGTCGGGTAACGCATAACCCTCTCACGAAAGGAATCGTGTTGAAGGTTTTTCAATCCAAAATTTGTTTGAACCAAAAGTCACCAGAAGCTGTTTTGACCTTGGAGGTCAGCAATGAAGAAATTTATCGTTACCGCAGCATGTCTCTCGCTCGTAGCAGGGGCAGTCTATGCCAGGCAACTGAACAAGGAACAAAAACGCCTTGAAGAATGTGGCGTTGTCATGCAGGAAGTTCTCAACGTTCCAGAAAATATTCCTCATGAACTTTTGGAAAAGGCCGAGTGCGTCATCGTGATCCCCTCCGTCAGAAAGCTGGCTTTCGGAGTCGGCGCGGACTACGGACGCGGCGCGATGGTTTGCCGCACTGGCGAGCACTTCCGTGGACCTTGGGGAGCCCCAGCAATGTACGCCCTCGAAGGCGGCAGCATTGGCTTCCAAATCGGCGGCGAAGCAACTGACTTGATCTTGCTGGTCATGAATGACCGAGGCATGAACTCGATTCTTAGCAGCAAGGTTAAGCTGGGCGCCGACGCTTCTATCGCCGGAGGCCCAAAGGGACGTGATGCTTCCGCAGACACCGACGCTTGGATGAGAGCTGAGATTCTCAGCTATTCCCGCTCACGCGGCGTGTTTGCAGGCGTTTCCCTCGAAGGCTCCACGATCCGCCCCGACGACGACGCTAGTGCAGACGTCTATGGCCGACCAATGAAGGCTAGTGAGATCGTCCGTGGCGCACATACAGGCGTTCCGGAGACCGGCCGTCACCTCGTCAGGGTTCTCGACAAGAGCGCACCCCGCAACGAATCGGAGCATGCAGCTTCGAATTCTCGTTAACTCAAACAGGCCAGCGCGCCGGGAGTCTTCTCCTCCCAGCGATCTGGCCTTTTTCATCACAACACCGCTGAAGGCCCCCGCTCATGTGCTAACACCACCTCCCATTTTATGCTTGACAAAAGTCACTCGTAGAGTACACTATTCTCCAGGTAATACTTCGGGTTTTCCTGGTAGCGCCGGCATCTTGCCGGCGTTTTGCTTTTGATAGCACAGGCTTCAGCCTGTGCGGTTTTTTTCCGGCCTAGCCAGGCCGCAACACGGGTCACGCACAGTTGTGGCTCGCCAGCTCCCCGATGATCGGATGACGTGCAACTTGCGATTTTTGTTGCAATTTTAAGTCATTTAGAATCAACACTTGCGAAAGTGTATCAAAACAAATGACTTCAACTATATTTAGAATGAACACTTACGAAAAACCTAGGGGGGAGGATGCTTATTGTTAACCAGATTCCCCGAACCATTGAAGGTTCGCACCCCAGGGGAAGTTTGCAATAGTATGGGCTTGCCCCAGCCACCATGCATTGCCACTACCCACTAATCGCTATTCACTCCGCACGAAAATCACCGATGACGCCGGTCGTTTCCATGTTCCGAATGCCCATTGGCATCCAGCCAGCTCAACAGAGCTCGAATACTGCCGTGCGCCAAGGCAATGCTGGAATCCGCCGCGCCGTAATACAGATTGATAGTGTCTCCATCGGACGCTAACGTATAGCCGCAGGGAAAAACGACATCCTGCACATCTCCCTGGCGTTCGTAATCCTCCTCCGGAGCAAACATCCAGGAATCTCCGCGCACCAGGCATTTTTCCGGCTGCTCACTATCGAAGAGGGCCAAACCCAGCCGGTAGATCGAGCTGGAAGGTGTACGTCGCACGCCGTGATAAATCATCAGCCAGCCTCTCGGCGTTTCAATCGGCGGCGGCGACATGCCAATCTTGTTCGCATCCCACCAGGCGCCCCGGCGGGCCTCCAGCATCAGCTTGTGATTTCCCCAGTGACGCAAATCAGGAGAGTAAGAGATCCACACGTGAGCTCCCAGCGGCGTCATCGGCCGGTGGATCAATGCCCAGAATCCCCCAATCCTTCGCGGCAGAAGCCCCGCATCCTTGTCGTCCGGCGACATGACAACACCAAGTCTCTCGAAGCTGCGAAAGTCGTTCGTCAATGCCAGAGAGACTCCAGGGCCGCCCCGCGAATAAGAGGTGTAGGCCACGGCATATTTCTTGAGTTCCGGGACGTAAGTAATGCGCGGATCCTCAATGCCCCAGACTTCTTCGGGGTATCGCTCCGCATCGGGCAACAGGGTTGGCTCACCATCGATCTGCCAATCGTCTACGCCGTTCACCGAACGGGCCGCGCATAAATGTGACAGCCCGCGGCGATCTTCCACCCGGCAAAGTAGCAGCGTCGAACCATCCGGCAGAAGTGTTGCGCCGGCGTTGAAAACGCTGTTAATCGAATACGGCCAATCCTTTCCCGTCAAAATTGGATTACCGGCGTGCCGCTCAAACAAAGTTTCATATCGAACCATCGTGGTGGTGTTCATGGAATACCTGACTCCGTTCATGGAAGGGATTTCCCAAATCCTGCTTCGGCTGGAAAGCGACTGCTCCGTGCCTCAAATCTTTTTTCCAGTACCGTCGTATTCTTCCATCTGACGCATCTCCAAAAGCGCCATCAGGAAGGACAAAGTCGATTCAGCGCCCTGATTTTCATTGGCCCGGTCAGGATGCAAGCCGTCTCGACAGCCGCCTGTAGCCGGATCGTACAGTGCGATCTGAAGATCGTTGTCTCCCAAGAACCAATTGAACGCGCACCACGCCTCTTTACGCCAGCGGCCCTTTCCCGTCGCCCGGTAGGCTTGCAAGCACGCCGACACTTCCGCGCAGGCCTCCACCGGTTGCTGGTCGAATCGGGCCTTCTCGGTGGTCTTGGAATAAAATCCCTCCGAACCGATGGGCACGAAATGGCCCTTCGTCTCGCACCGCTGAAGTGTGGCCAGCCAATCTAATGCTTCAAGCCCCGCCGTTACCATCTCCTCGTTCCCGGCGCGCACTCCCGCTCGTATCAAAGCCTGCGGCAATCGCGCATTGGAGTAAGCCAGCCCATTTTCAAACCACTTCCAGTCATCGGTTCGGTGGGTACGATAGGAATTCAGGAGTCGATTAGCCAATGCGTCCGAAGCACCCAACGCCGCGCGATCCCCAGGGAACGAATCAAGGTATTCCTGTAGCCCCAGCAACGCGAAAGCGCAGGCGCGCGGGCTTTTGAATTCCACGGCTGCAGGCACGGCAAGTTCAAACATCCGGCCCGCGGCTCCTCGCAGTCCCGCGTTCTTGGATCGGCCGAGAACCGTTCCCAGTCCCCACACGGCTCGCCCGTGACTGTCTTCCGATCCTTCCACCTCATGCCATTGGCATTCGTAGGTCAGGGAATTTCGGAAGCGTTTAGTAACGGGATCAAACGCATGCCACAAGAAAGCCAGATAACGAGAAGCCAGGTCCGCCGAGTTTGCCGGTGCGTGAACTCCAATCTCTTCCAAAAGGGTGGTTACGATCAGCGCGCGCGCGTTGTCATCGGTCGAATAACCTTCCGGATAGTTGGGGACCACGAAAACTGCATGCTCCACCATTCCCGTATGGTCCGTCATTCGATACAGGTGATCCAGCTTGATGGCCGGTAGCCGGTCGAGATTCTTTTCCGTGTTTTGCGCCGAAAATGTAGCTCGCGGAGTTCGCAATCGTTCATTATAGATGCGTTCGAAACTTTTCATATACTTCTGAGCTACACGGCTCCACAGCATGTCTCTCGCATACAGATAAGCGCGTTTCCGCATGGCGTGTCTGGCTGTGCCGTTGTCCAGAAGTTCCACCGTCTTGGCGGCAATCGCTTCCGGATCATCAAACGGAACAAGCGCGCCGCGCTCGTCATCCAGAAGCTCAACCGCATGCAGATAGGGTGTCGAGATGATTGCCTTGCCAGCGCTCAACGCATAAGCCAGAGTTCCGGAAACCACTTGCGCTTTATGTTTGTATGGCGTGATGTAAATGTCCGCTGCGCCAATCAATTCAACCATCTCCTGCGGACTCACAAATCGATTGCGGAAGATGACTTTGCCTTCCACGCCCAGTTCTCTCGCCAGATTCTGCAAATATTGCCGGTATTTGTCACCTTCCCGCCTCAAGATATGCGGATGCGTGACGCCGGAAACCATGTAAACCACATTGCTGTGCCGCGCCAGAATTTGTGGCAGCGCTTTTACGACGTTTTCTATTCCTTTATTTGGCGAAAGCAGCCCAAACGTCAGCAAAACCTCTTTTCCCTCCGTTCCGAACCCGTCCTTGTAAAAGCTGGGATCGGTGAACGGCAAATCGGGAATCCCATGTGGAATCAGGTCGATCTTGTCCGCCGGAACGTGAAACACTTCCTGCAGGATCTCCGCGGACTGCTGGCTCATGACGATCAATCTATCCGAAAGGGCAGTAATTTCCTCCATCACCCTGCGCTCGTCGGGATTTGGTTCGCGAAGGACCGTGTGCAATGTCGTTGCGAATGGCATTCGCAGCCGCCGCAGCAGCTCCAGAATGTGCGCCCCGGCCCGTCCCCCAAAGATTCCGTATTCGTGCTGCAGGCAGACCAGATCGACGTTGCTGAAGTTTAGAAAGTCCGCAGCTTGCCGGTAGGAAGCCAAACTGGCTTCGGACAACTCGAATCGAACTCTCGCGGGATACGCATAACCCTCTTCTGTATCATTGACGGGAAGCGCCAGCAGTTCAGTCGTGCCGTATTCCGCGTGTATGGCATCGCATAAATCCGCTGTGAATGTTGCTATTCCGCATCGCCTCGGAAGATAATTCCCGACGACTGCAATTCGGCTGGGAAGCACCGAGCGTTGCGGTACGGGTGTTTGCGACACCGTCTTCTCTTCCAGTACAAGAGACGGCAGCTTGATCAGCGTTTCGGTTTCTGCGAGAGGTATGATTTTCGGCAAAGACATTCGGTTTCCTGTGTTTCTATGATTTGCAAAAGAATCGCCGCCTGCTAACTCAAGAAGCGCGCACCCTGGAGGTGCATGAAACAACTCCGTTTTCCTTTGAATCCTGAATCACGTCCCGTGTAACGGAGAAGGAGCGGACCGTTTACTCGTGCAAGACCACCGTCAATAAGGACTTGTTGACCTTGATCTTCCCGTTGTATTCGATGAAGCCCAGTTTTCTGAATTTGTTCATGAAGAAATTCACGCGCGATCGCGTCGTTCCTACCATGTTCGCCAGCGTCTCCTGCGAAACCTTCGGCAAGATGCGAACCGGCTGATCTTGTTTTCCATAGCGGGCGAGCAGCAGCAGCGTGCGCGCCAGCCGCTTTTCGCTCGAGTTGAACAACTGGTCGACTAGATCCTCTTCGACCCGGATGTTATGCGCCAGCATATACCGGATGAAATGATCCGATAACTCTTGCTCGGCGTGCAGCACGCGCAGAAGTTCCTCCTTCTCAATAACCAGAATCGTGGTCGGTGTAATCGCTTTAGCCGTACCCATGCGGACTGCCTGGCCGGCCATGCATCCCTCGCCAAAAAAATCTGCCACGCCAAACATCGCCACCACCACTTCTTTTCCGGACCCATTCACCACCGATAATTTCACCCCGCCCTCTTGCACGTACATCACGCTTTCCGCGGCGTCCCCTTGGCTATAGATCGATTCTCCCTTGTGGTATTCCACAATTTTTCTCGACACTCCCGCCGTATCCAGAAACACCTGGGGATCGAACGCGCCAACCTTGCCATTTGTTTTGCGTTTTTGCGGTTTCATAGTGTGGGCGAAACACCATTTCGACATGGTCGTTCCGCTGCCCTACCCACCCTAGCAAGAATATTTTTCCCCGACTGTCCTAAAGAGCACAGCGGTCGCTATTTCCAATGTCTAAACTGAATGTGCTGGTCAAGTCCATCTCCGCGAACTACGGCCCTTCGACAACTCTTGCTCCCGCCGCCGATCCCGCGTCGATCGACAGCTACGAAGCCAAAGGAATCCTCGTCGCTTCCTGGGAAGACGCGCAATATTCCTTTAATCTCGTCCATTCTGCTTTCACCGAACGTTTCGGACTGGTCTTGTACTCCAAGCGGGCAAATGCCGAAGCAGGACTTGCCATTGCGGAATCCGTGAGACTAGAAAAACAAGCCGGCCCAAAAAAAGAAGCCGATCGTCTGAAAAAGGAAACAGATGCACTCGAGGTTGCGCGCCAAAAGAACCAGAAAACGTTTCGCCCGTAGCGCTGGCCTGAGCCCCAACAGGCGAAGCGCCTGACCCTGATAAGCCAGTCCTAGACTAACTTCTTAACTCACCCTTTATTGCTTGCTCGCAAGCAAGCCGCAATTGGCGACGCATTTCGCCGCCTGCATTTCAATTTCCGTCTTTTTGTGATTTGGCATCCTCGCGCCTTCTTCCGGCACGACGATCAGCGATTGCGGGCCATCGCCCAGATTGAACGTGCAGGAAAACTGCAAAGATTGCACGCCACGCTGCTGGCAGTTGTTTTTCTCCAGCGCGGTTTCCAGCGCCTCTGGCCTCGAATGCAGTTGGTCCGCAATTTGTGACGGCAGCATCGCCACCACCATCGGCACGGGCGACTTGATCTTTATGCTCACCTCTTCGCCGTCGTGGTCCGGCGTAAATCCTCCGTAGACCTTCAGAAACGACGTGAGCTCGTACTTCTCTTTGACCTGCTCGGTCCATTGAAATTCCGGCTGAATGCAATTCTCCACGCAATCCCAGCGGAAATACTGGACATGCACGTCGTTTGGCGCAGCAAAACGCCGCGTGGCCGAACCCTGGCCTGTCAACACCGTTGCAATTCCCACGCCCACGGCGCGCTCCATCTTGTCATTCGGATCCAGCACCGCGCCCAGTCCCGCAAACACCGCCGCATCGGGGCTGTTTCGTTCGTCCCGAATGATGAGCGTCATCGCCTCTGGCGGAACGAAGCACGCAAATCGTGTTTCCACGACGTGCTCCCGCACGCACACTTGCCGCAGGTTGGCGATGGTCTCCGGATGCTGCACAGCCGCTTTCCATTCCTCCGCGCCCGTCAAAAATATCGTCACCGGCTTTTCCGCCGTGATGTCCACCTGGATGTTCCCGCCATTTTCCGCCGGGTGATACGTCAGCCCCGAATGATAATTCGCGGGGTCCAGCCGCACGCTTTCATCGTTGCCGGGCAGCCAATTGAACACTCGTTGTTGCTGGCCATAGGTCGCCCCCGAGAGCGCACCCATCAACAAAACGCCGAGAATCCCTGGGATTGTGGTGTTTCGCATAGTAATCCCATTGGAGCGCTTCGCATCCAGGCTGACAAGTTCCCAGCAGGAACCTGTCGCCTTCCAGTATCCTGTCCAATCGTACAGTCGCCTTCACCACGTCCTTTGCGCTGTTACGGTCAGGGCCGCAATCCGACTATTTGTCCCTCGAGCAGCGGGAAAAAAAGCGTTTGCACAACAGTCGATGGGTATTTTTTTGCGTAGTCTACCAGTCGTGAGCGGCTCAGCTTCTCGAATTGAATTTCATCAAACTGAACGGGTAATCCGTCCTTCAAACTAAAGTAAATCCAGTCTAATAATGCCTTCTCCGGCTCCGCGATCTTATAATCTCTGTAACGCCCCTTTTTCTCCGTATATCCCCAGAATAGTTCCCGGCTGATCTTGCGGTACACGATTTCCATTGCGCCCGCCTTGATCTTTCGGCCCCTGGACGTCGTCACGCACGTCGTTGCCACCGGGTTCTGACTCGAAATTCCCCACTCTGCCAGCGCCGTTCCCAGCGAAATGTAGGAATCCGCATTCAATTCATTGACGATGTCTCGCGCGCTGACCGATGCCGCAAGTTTGTTTAAATAAAGACCGTCCGCGACTCTCTCCACGAGCCCTCTCGCTTTCAGTCTGTTCAGTGCCTTCGTAGCCGCGCCTCTGGAAAGCCCATACTTGGACGCAATCTCCCCGATCCGAACCAGCGGGTTCGTCTTCGCCTCTGTCGCTAATGTGGATACCCAGTCGAAGTTTTTCCGCATCCTATAACCACTCATCGAATAGTTCCCGCAGCGCTGTTCGCAATGGCTCGAACTCGGCCCTCTCCAATGCCTTGTAGAGGTCACCTGGCAGAACGTCCGCCAGTTGCCCTCGGCACAATACCGTCGTGATCTGCTCTATGCGGGCCGTTAATTCCTCTTTCCTGATTTCTCTCATGGCCAGAGTGTCCGAGAGATGATTTTTCAGTTCTCCCGATAACTTCGCTCCAGCATCGAGCAATAGCTCGATGTCGTAGGCGTCCCTTGCCTTCACTCCTCTCCGGAAGGCGAACGCTTCCGCCTTTTGCAGCAGAAGGTGATCCTTTGAGACGGACCTCACGATGGCTCTTCGGTTAAGCGAAATGGCCTCCATCGTGTGTTCTTCAATTCCTGATTTAAGCACCGAGGCAAGTCCGCCAAGATCGACGGTGAACAAAGTTCTCGCGTCCTTGCTCGCGATTTCGAGCTTGATAAAAACGGGTTTTGCTATGCTCACCTTTACCGTTAGGGGCGCAAGCTCCAGCAGCTTCCCCATTTCCTGCAACCCATCCGATAGGACGCCGGTTATTTCGTCAACGCTTGGGAGTTCGGCGCCCTGCGAAAGCAGGTCTAGGTCTCTCGATGTCCGCAGACTTTCGTGGAAGAGGATTAGGTTGGCCCCTCCATACATCAAGAAAGAGTCTGGGAAACCCTGGAACAGCAGGATCGCTGCCTCTCGGATCAGCAGGATGATTTGCGCCCTGTCTTCGTCAAAGCCGCGTGCTCTCAGTTGTTCGAGTTGGGCTGCAAGGTTCATCCGAGAGGAGATTATCAATGTCCGTTTATTTTGTCAATACATAAATATAATACTGTAATAGGACAATTACATCCTTTTCAAGCATCATATCAATACACTGATGCATGAAATGTACGCTTATGGCCATTTGCTGATTTACAGAGAGCTTACGATAAACATTTTATTAGCTGCGATTTCTAGCCATCTATGCAATTTCGACTCTCGGCGCACGAACGACCGCCTGTATCTTGGTAAGCCTTCGCCGGCGGCTACTTCAACGGCGGTTTGCCCGCATCGGTAAGTTTCTTGTTCAGCGCGTCCCTACGCGCCTTAGCTTTGGCAGGCTGGACAAAGTAAAAGTCGAACAAAGATTCGAGAACCTCAAGATTCCACTCTGCCTCGTGCGGCTCAACGGGAACTACGTCGCCAGTACTCTTGCTCTTGTTTGGATGAGCAGCGAAATTCCCAATATTCCGAATCGCGTCAATATTGTCGGCAAGGTCTTGCGGCAATTTGCCACTATCCAAATCTGCTGGATTTCTCCGCTCAAGTCTCCCGGTTTAACTCCCGCCGCTTGCCGCAAAAGATTTTGCAGACACCTCCGACTGAGAGCGGCAGAGGCTTTTGGGCTGTCGCTGAGAACTAAACATGCTTCTTTATAATCCTCGATTATTCCCGGAGGCACTTCGGGTGGAACGGGGGCCCTCGCAACGCCTTTCGGCCACACCTGAATTGACCTCAGCACATTCAGTTCCGCGTTTTGTTGGCCCTGCGTGATCGGGCCCCGAGAAGTACCATTCTCCAGTCCCAAGACAAATCGATTGCAAGCGGGACAAGTACGACGTGTAATGACCCACTGTCCTTCAGTATCGCCGCCGAGGACGACCGACCACCACGTCTGCCTATCATGGAAGTCGATCAGACAATGTGGGCATCTCATAGGGACTCTCTAACCGCGCTACCGTGGTGCTGTGCGTTTTGCAGAATAGCATGGCTACCTATCAGGTACCCCACCCACGTTTTTTGAAGCATGGCTCCTCGGACTTTTTCACAGATTTCCACACCCGTATCAATCCACTAACCTCCCCGCCAACTCCTTTCAATCCCGCAACTTCCGCAACCCTCATTCGAATGAACCCTCGCCGTTCGAATGACCATGCAGTACACGACAAAATGGTATTGACAAATAGTAACTATCGTGGTACTTTCTCTTATGAATCGGAGGCGCTGCCCCTTTTCGACGACCCCGTCGTCTCAGCGCCACCTCTGTGCCCTCCGCGTCTCCGCGTTATCTTTTCCCGATCTCTTTCTCTCCCCGTTCAACTTTGAACTGCCGACTGCTTGCCCTGCATACACTGGGGAACGAAGGGAGCGTAGCCGAAACGTCCATTCTACCGACGTCTCAGCCCCTCGCCGACCTAAGTCCTTTACAATCCGCACTTCCAAGATTTGCGCCCGTAACTCTTTTAGAATCCGCACTTCCAAAACGCAGGACTTAAAGTCCTTTAGAATCCGCACTTACAAAAAAAAGGGGAGGGGGGATACATGTGTCGCGAGGGCCGCTTCCTTTGACTCCGCCGCCGCGCCAACATACAATCGCGCCCGTTCAGGGGATGCAACGCAATCCAATTCGACAGGGTGGATAACGCGATGAGAAAAAGTCTTGGGGTTTGCACGGCGGCAATTCTTTTACTGTGTGGTCAGGCGACGCGCCTTTCGGCCCAAGCGCCGGAGAGGGAAGCAAAAGCGCCGGAAGCCAAAGCGCCGGAGAAGTGCGACGCCGCGGCCACAAAGGAAGAATCTTCCGTGACCGATCACACCATCCGCCTCGGCGGCCAATCCATTCCCTACAAAGCCACCGCCAGCACCACGCTGCTCAAGAACGACAAGGGCGAGTCCACCGGACTCATGTACTCCGCAGCATACACGCGCAGTGACGTGAAGGACCTCAGCACGCGCCCCATCGCTTTCCTCTATAACGGAGGACCCGGCTCCGCCACCATGTGGCTGCACTTGGGCGCTTTTGGCCCGCGGCGCGCATGGACCGTCGACGGCACCTTCACTCCGCCCGCCCCGTACAAACTCGTGGACAATACCGAAAGTCTGCTCGACAAGACCGATCTCGTTTTCATCGACGCCATGGGCACCGGTTACAGCCACGCCGTTTGCAAAGCCCAGGAAAAAGATTTTTACGGCGTCGATGAAGATGTCGAAGCTTTCGGACAATTCATCGTCACGTATCTGAGCCGCAACGACCGCTGGAATTCGCCGAAATTTCTAATTGGCGAAAGTTACGGCACGTTCCGCTCGGCAGCCCTGGGGAATTACTTGCAGAACCACGACACTGTCCACCTGAATGGCATCGTCCTGATTTCTTCCGTGCTCGATCTCTCCACCATCACGTTTCCCTCGGGCGATGACCGCTCGTATATTTATTATCTTCCGAGCTACGCTGCCGTCGCGTGGTATCACAAAGTCTTAAAGGACCGTCCAGCTGATCTCCCCGCATTCGTCGAAGAAGCGCGCAAATTTGCTTCTGGCGAGTACGCCGACGCTCTTTTCAAAGGCGCGCAACTTTCCGCCCCCGAAAAAGCCGCAGTCGCCAAAAAAGTTTCTCGCTTCACTGGATTGAGCGAAGAATATCTGATCAAAGCGGATCTGCGCGTCAACCTCAGCCAATTCCGCGCCGAACTTCAGCGCAGCGCTGGACAGACCGTCGGCCGCATCGACGCCCGCTTCACCGGCTACACGGCTAATCTCCTTGAGGAAAACGCGCAAGGCGATCCCGAAGGCCCCGCCGTCGGCGGCGCCTACACGGCGCTGATCAATTCCTACAATCACGACGAACTGAAGTTCGGCAAAGACAAGATTTACCACAACACCAGCGGCGGCGGTGGTACCTGGAACTGGACTCGCCAAGCCCGAGGGCCGCGAGGATTTTTCCCCAGCGGACCGAACGTCCAAGGTGACTTGGCCCAAGCGATGATCACCAATCCCAAGTTGCTCCTACAAGTCGAAAACGGATATTTCGATATGGCCACGCCGTTTTTCGCGACGGAGTTTACGATGGAGCATCTCGGCCTGCCGCCCGACCTGCAAAAAAACGTCAAGCTCGACTACTACAACGCCGGCCACATGATGTACCTCCACGACGAGGACCGCGTCAGCCTGCACAACCAAATCGCCAGCCTCATCGATCGCGCCACCAAGCAGTAGTGGCACAGACTTTCAGTCTGTGGTCCGATTTCGCGCTGAATTTTATGAGGAAAGTTAAGAAAGGGGGAAGATAAAAAAGGAAGCAAGAAAAGACGAAGTCCTGCTTCGCTTCGAGAAGTTTGATTTACGAAGCTTTAGCTTCGGCGTAGGCGACGAATTCTTCGTACGGCCCTTTGAAGTCTTCGATCTTGCCGTCGTGGAAATGCCAGATGCGCGTCGCGACTTCGTCAATCACGTCGTGATCGTGCGTGACCAGCAAAACGGTACCGTCGTAGCGCTGCAAAGCAATGTTAAGCGCGTTGATGGATTCCAGGTCGAGGTGGTTTGTTGGTTCGTCGAGCACCAGGAAATTCGGCTTTTGCAGCATCAAGCGGCAGAAAATCAGCCGCGCCGATTCGCCTCCAGAAAGCGCGCGCGTCGGCTTCAGCGCGTCTTCGCCGCTGAAAAGCATCTGCCCCATCAGCCCGCGCAGTTCCTGCTGATTGGCGCTCGGATCGAACTGCCAGAGCCAGTCGATCGCCGTCATGCCCTTGGTGATGGATTCGCCGTGGTCCTGCGCGAAGTAGCCCACGGCGACTTCGTGGCCCCATTTCACTTCGCCGCCATTGATTTTAAATTGGCGATCGTCGTCTTCGATATAGCCCGGCGCATTGAGCACGAGGGATTTCAGCAGCGTCGTTTTTCCTGTTCCGTTGCGGCCCATCAGCGCGATTTTTTCTCCGCGCGTCACGGCCGCGGAAAAACGCGGAATCACTTTCAAGTCATCGTAGGATTTTTCGACGCTGCGAATTTCCAGCGGATGGCGCCCCGAATTGCGCTTCATGTCCCACTTGATGTACGGCCGCTGAATGTTGGAGCGCGCCAGTTCGGTTGTCTGCAACCGCTCGACTTCTTTCTTGCGAGAAGTAGCTTGCGCGGAGCGTGTACCAGCGGAAAAACGCGCGATGAATTCGTTTAGTTGCGCGATTTTCTTTTCGCGATTCGCGTTTTCTGATTCGATGCGCGAGCGAATCTGCGTCTTCGCCACGACCATGTCGTCGTAGCCGCCGACGTACATGATGATGGTTTCGTAGTCGATGTCGGCGGTGTGCGTGCAAACGCTGTTCAAAAAATGGCGATCGTGGGAAATCACGATAAGCACGCCTTCGTAGTCGGTCAAATATCTTTGCAGCCAGTGCACGGAATCGAGGTCGAGGTTGTTGGTAGGCTCGTCGAGCAGCAGCGCTGTGGGAGTGCCGAAAAGCGCTTGCGCGAGCAGCACGCGAACTTTTTGTCCGCCTTGCAATTCGCCCATCTTGCGTTCGTGCAGCTCGCTTTCGATGCCCAGTCCATCGAGCAAAGTTCCTGCGTCGGCTTCGGCGGTGTAACCGCCTTCTTCTCCGACGATCCCTTCCAGTTCGCCGAGGCGCATGCCGTCCGCGTCGGTCAATTCTTCATGCGGCTTTGCGTACAGCGCGTCGCGCTCTTCGAGCGCTTTCCATAGCGACGCGTTTCCCATGATGACGGTATCGATCACGCGAAATTGATCGAACGCAAACTGGTCCTGGCGCAGGACGCCCATCTTTTTCGGGCGGGTGATCGAGCCTTTGGTGGGCTCGATTTCGCCGGTCAGGATTTTCATGAATGTGGATTTGCCGGCGCCGTTCGGGCCGGTGACGGCGTAGCGGCGCCCGGCCATGAAGGTGCAGGTCACATCTTCAAAGAGGACCCGTGGTCCGAAGCGCATGGATATATTGTTGACTGTAAGCATAACCCTCCTATTGTAGCGTGAAATTGTTGTGCGCGCTTGTCACAGTTTGTTGCAGCCAGTACATTTGTCGCGGCACAAAAAGGCGATTTGAACCGAGCGAAAAAGTGATGAAAACAGCCGGCAAGAATAGAACATTTCGCAAGGCGGCGACTTCGCTGGCGCTTATTGTGATTGTGGCGATGGGTGTGCGTGTGGCGTTTGCTTGGGACCAGGCGAGCAAAGTTCGACCGGGAGTTCTGGGAATTGTTCCGTTTCAGCAGGAGACGGGGAACATTGCGTACGCCTTGGCGGAAGGCAAGGGATTCAGCAATGTGTTTCGAACGGAGACGGGGCCTACGGCTTGGCTGGCGCCGGTTTATCCCTTGCTTGTGGCCGCGGCGTTTAAGCTGTTTGGCGTTTTTACAGCGCGGGCTTTTTTTGCGTGCGTTGCGCTCAACATTCTTTTTTCTGCGGTGGCTTGCGTGCCGATTTTCTTCGTTGGGAAAAGGATTGGCGGTTTGGGAGTGGCGGCGGGAGCGGCGTGGCTTTGGGCGGTTTTTCCGAGCGCGGTGATGATGCCGTTCGAGTGGATTTGGGATACATCGCTGTCGGCGCTTTTGGCGGCGTTGGTTTTGTGGGCGACTTTGGGACTGGCGGAATCGGAACGGTGGCTGGACTGGGGCGTTTATGGATTGTTGTGGGGCTTGGCCTTGATGACGAACCCGGCGCTTGGGGTTTTGCTGCCGTTTTTGTTGGGTTGGGTCGTGCTTCGTGGACGCGGGGAAAGCAGCTTGCGCTGGAAACAGACGGTGCTGGCAGTTGGCGTTGCGGCTCTATGTTGCTTGCCTTGGGCGATTCGCAACTACGTTGCTTTTCACAAATTTGTTCCGGTGCGGTCGAATTTGCCGTTTGAGTTGTGGCTGGGGAACAACGATATTTTTGATGAGCATGCGCGGGGCGGGCGGAAGTCGATTACTCGAGCGGAAGAGGCGCGGAGATATGCGCAGCTTGGCGAGACCGGTTACATGGCGGAGAAATGGGAGCTTGCTACTTCTTTTATGAGGGCGCATCCGGGATTGGAGTTTCGTTTAGCCGGGAGGAAGTTTGTGGCGTTTTGGATGGGGACGGAATCGCCGGTGAAGAATTTTCGGGAGACGGATTCGTGGTTGATACGGGGCATTCTACTTTCTAGTTTTTTGACTGCGGTTGGGGCTTTGTTTGGCGTTTTGGTGTTGTGGGGAGGACGGAAAAAGACAACGCGGAGACGCAGAGATCGCAGCGGCAGCGCAGAGACGGAGAGGAACGGAACCGAAGAGAAATCAGGAATGACCGGGAAGATCGTTTGGATACTGGCTGTGTTTCCCGTGGTTTTTCCGTGTTTGTATTATGTGACTCATGCGGACCTGCGCTATCGGCATGCGATCGATCCAATTGTTTTGTTGCTTACAGTCGCGGCGGTCGGGGGAGCGTGGAAAATGGCGATTAGCCGGGGCGGCGAGGCCGGCAAAGAACTGAAGGAGTAAGAAAAAGAAAGTGAAACGCAGAGACACAGAGGACACAGAGATCAAAAGCGAAAAGTAGAAAGCGAAAAGCAGATCCCTCGCTACGCTCGGGATGACAACTGTGGAGTTGGATTGGAAGGATACGAAGTGGCTGGTTGCTCGTATTCGAGGGCCTTTGATACAGTGACGGTTCGCTTGGAATGATGGAAGGAACTACGAAAGGGAGAGGCGCATGGGGATTCCGAAAGAGTTGCTGGATATTTTGGTTTGTCCGATCTGCAAGACGCCCGTCAAACTTACGCCGGACAATTCCGGGTTGAAGTGTTCGACGTGCCGGCGGGTTTATCCGGTGCGCGACGACATTCCTGTGATGCTGCCGGAAGAAGCAAAGATCGCCTCGGAATAATCGGCCGCGAATATTGAACACTTGAGCAAAGGAATACAGGCCCTGCGCATGCCGACCAACACATCTGAATTCATTCCTCGTTTGAAGCGGTTGATCCCGCGATTGCGCGGGAAGCGCATGGGTGTGCTGGGCGATTTGATGCTGGACCGGTATTTGTGGGGGACGGCTACGCGGCTTTCGCCGGAGGCGGCGGTGCCGGTGGTGGATTTTGTTTCGCAGAGCGAGTGTTTGGGCGGATCGGGGAATGTGGCGGCGAATTTGGCTGCACTGGGAGCGCATGTCGAGACATTTGGGGCGATTGGCACGGACGAAGCTGGGCGGGCTTTGCAGAAGTGTTTGCGGGCCGGGAACATTATTGAAAAGGGAGTGGTTCCTGATTCGAAGCGGGTGACCACCGTGAAAACGCGGATCATCGCGCGGCATCAGCAGGTTGTGCGCGTGGATCAGGAGCGGCGTGAGCCTTTGCGTGCGGAGACGGAGAAGAAACTGCTGGGGGTTTTGTTTAACGCACTGAAACACCTTGATGCTTTGGTGCTTTCCGACTACGACAAGGGCTTGATTACGGATGATTTTGCGGACCGCGTTTTGAGCGCGGCGCATCAATTGAAGGTGCCTGTTTTTGTGAAACCGAAGACTTCGCGTTTGTATGCGTATCGCGGGGCGCGGGCGATTGTTTGCAACGCGAAGGAAGCGGGGTTTTTTGTTACGCGATCGCTGGGGGATGAAAAATCGGTGGAAGAGGCGGGGCGGGCGTTGCTGGCACACTTTGGATGCAGCGCGGTGGTAATTACGCTTGGGGAAAAGGGCATGAGTGTTTCCGAGGAGTCCTCGCCGCGGCATTTGCAGATTCCGGCGACTAGTTTTGAGGTGACTTACGCGCGGGTGGGGCAGAGCGGAGTGGAGCGCGGAGCTACGGGGCGGCAGGTGTTCGACGTGACGGGGGCGGGAGATACGGTTTTGAGCGTGCTTTCGCTGGCGGTGGCGGCGGGGGCGTCTTTGCCGGACGCGGCCGTGCTGGCGAATACGGCGGCGGGGGTGGTGGTAGGGAAGTTGGGGACGGCTAGTGTTGGGCCGCAGGAGTTGGAGCACGCTTTGGAGGATATTCGGCGGTGAGCGAGGAAGAAGTAAGAAAAGGATAACGCAGAGGCGCAGAGAGCGCGGAGGTTCGCGGAGAGTTTTGTAGCAGATTTCGGAAGCGGCGCCAGCATGGTGAGGGGAAGAGAAGAACAACGAAACGCAGAGACACAGAGTACGCAGAGCAGAAAAGAAAAAGCGCATTCCTCGCTTCGCTCGGAATGACATAATAATTAGCGAGTGCACAAATGGAATTAGCGCGTGTGCAATTTGGGCGCAGCGTGCTGCGCCACTACAAGAGGTTGAGATGAAAATTAGACCTATGGCGGGAAGCTGAAGGATTTGTCTTTGGTGTCGACCCAGATACTGACTACTTTTGTTTTTTGGCTTTTTTCGGGGTCGTTGTTGGCGATGGGCATGGGCGTGAAGGGGCTGATGGCTACGCGGACTTCGACGCTGGTGCTGGAGCCGTCTGGAGATTTGGCTTTGAGGATGCTGTAGCTTTTTACCGGGCCATAGTAGCCGGTGGGTCCCCAGTCGGCGACAAAGTCCTGGAGCTTGTAGCTGGAACTGGGCCCGGGTTTCCAAAGCTGGTAAGCGGTGTTCATGTCTCCGGCTACCACGGCGTTGAAGAATTGCTCCGTGGCTTTTTTCTCGGGATAAAAACGAAGCCAGAACCATACGGCGATGACGGCGATGATGAAGGCTGCCGTCATGGTGAAGATCATGGCCCGAGATTTTTTTTGAATATCGGCAGGCGGTTCGAGAAGTGACATTCAGTGGTCTCCTGCCCTGTGAGCGTCGGAATCGAATGTGAAACGAGTTGAAAAAATCCCTGCGAATTTGAGCAACCCTAAAACCTTACATAAAATTCGGGCGTGAGTAAATGGTTTGGAATAAAGGTTGTGTGGCCGTTTCCAATTAGTGCGTGAGAACGAAGCCACTGGGAAAAAATCGATTCAAAGCACATAGTACCCCGTCCGCCGCAAACGCCGGCCGCTTCCTTCAAACGGTTTTATCGAAAGCGCGCCAGAGCATCGTGCTCGCGCGCGCGTCTACTTTGAAATGCGCGCTTCCGATAGAACACTAGCGTTTACCAGGCAGAACGCCCGATGCCAGGAGTCGAGCTCCTTCACAAATCCTCCTGCAACGGGTGCCTACGGAGGAACATCATGCAACACTTCTCACACGCATCGGCAGGCGGCCGCTGCTGAGAGGTTCATTTTTCATTCACAACGTGTTACGGCTTTGACCTACGACGCGCAGCCGAATGGCTACTGACCGGTGGGTCACCGCCGCAATCGTTGTGCAGCACCGGGAACGCATATTGAAGAGGAGGTGGAAGGTCGCTTGGTTGGGCCGGGCCTTCGATGCAGGGGATGGCACTCAGGTACTCATAGATAGCTTCGATCTGATGGTCGGTCATGTTGTGAAATACGGGCCAAGGCATGACTTGGAGAAGCTCGCCGTCCACAGGGGGTGGAATGCAGTTTGCTGGCGTCGGAGTCGGCAAAGCCGCTGTACAGGTTGGATGGAGGTGATCGAAATCTATGCCCGTCCTCAGGATCTGCTTAAACTGCTCAAGCGTGTTGCCTCCTTCCGGCCGCCCAGTCTTATCCGGCGTCAAGTTGCGTGAAATAATGTCTGGACCAACATACGCTCCATATTCCGCTGGCGGATAGGAGGGTGGCTGGGAACCCGGCGGATATCCACCCACGGCCGCACTTGGGATCTCGGCAGAAAAGAAGTCCGCGCCTCCGGCCAAGTAAGTGGTCGGGTCGGTCTTCATGTTTTGGCCAAAGTACGGGTTCCCGCCATTGGCGTAATTGAAGTTTGGAGGTCCACCCGCAGTGTGGCAACCATTGCAGTCAGCTTGCGCGTTGACAATGAAGCTACCTAACCCTACCAAATCCCGGTTCTTTCCCTCTAAGTTCAGGTGAACGGGTGCTATTTCGAAACCTATCTTGATGAGTGACCCCTCGTCGTCATCGTCGTGCGCTTTTACGCTCGGCAAACGAATCAACATCACCGCAAGAACTACACCGGCAAAAACCATGGTGGTCCCCAAAATCGTAAGTCGCTGTCTTTGGGTCATGGGATTTTCCTTTCAGATTCCCTCCGCGTGAGTTGAACGGCTTCCTTGGGGGATACGACTGGTCTAGAGGGAATTGCCCCGTATTCTGCGTCGGGCGTCTAGCCGAGTCAAATCAAACTACGGTTATTTTCTCAAATGTTTTGACAGAACCTCGGCAGCCGCGGACTAGTGCTCCTAGGACCTCACGAACCGGCAGGTTTGCGAAACCAACCGCGGAGTCAATGGATGTATAGCCGGGTTATCGGAAACTGGCTTCCTGCGGAGTTATTGCGTGAGATAAAGGCAGGAAGAACGCCTCCGGCAAAGGGGGATCTAGCCTTCGAGGGCGCCGGCGGAGCCTGCGGGGAGTTCGATGGCGTATTTGGTGCGGGCTTTTTCGGCGTGTTGTTCGAGGGCTAGTTCGATGAGTTTGTCGATGAGTTGGGGGAAGGGGATGCCGCTGGCTTCCCAGAGTTTTGGGTACATGCTGATGGAAGTGAAGCCGGGGATGGTGTTCACTTCGTTGAGATAGATTTTTCCGCCTGCTTTCCCAAGGAAAAAATCGACGCGGGCCATGCCGCTTAGTTCGAGGGCGCGAAACGCCAGGACGGCGAGGTGTTGGAATTTTTTGACTTGCGCGGGCTTCAGATCGGCAGGAATGAGGAGTTTTGTGCCTTCCTCGAGATATTTCGCGGCGTAATCGTAGAACTCGCGGTGGGGGACGATTTCGCCAGGGATGCTGGCTTGCGGATCGTGGTTGCCGAGGACGGAGACTTCGATTTCGCGGGCGTTGACGGCGCGCTCGACGAGAATCTTCATGGCGAATTCGGAGGCGAAATTTAACGCAGGAGCGAGCTCCTGGCGCGAGTGGACTTTGCTCATGCCGACGCTCGAGCCGAGCGTTGCGGGCTTCACAAACAAGGGATACGGGAATTCCTTTTCGATTTGGTGCGCGATTATATTTTCGTTGCGTTCCCATTCGTCGCGGCGAATGCAGAGCCAGGGGACGACGGGAATTTTGGCCGCTTGCAGGAGTTTTTTCGCGACGTCTTTATCCATGGCGATGGCGGAGCCGAGGACGCCTGCGCCTACGAACGGGAGGCCGGCGAGATCGAGCAAACCTTGGATGGTGCCGTCTTCGCCGAAGGTGCCGTGCATGACGGGGAAGACTACGTCGATGCGCTGGCCGCCGCCGCTGCCGTCGAGCCGGACTAGAGCGGCGTCGGTGGGATCGGCGCTCATGGTGACGCGCTGGCCGATGCGAAGGATTTCGGGGAGCATTTTTTGTGCGCCGCCGCCGATCAGCCAGTGGCCCTCTTTGGTGATGCCGATGGGAACGATTTCGTATTTGTCCGGGTCGAGGCCGCGGATTACCGAGGCCGCGGAGGCCAGGGAGACTTCGTGTTCGCCGGAGCGGCCGCCAAAGAGGACGCCAACGCGCAATCGTTTTTTGTCAGGGGTCATGGAAATGGGCGGTATTTGGTCTTCGGGTGCCAGTTCTTAGTTATAGGGGAAAGAGGAGGAGTTGTCGTGGGGGAAGTGGCGCGTTGGTTCTGGAGTGATAACGGAGATTTGACGAAAGAAAATCTCGAGGGGATACGGAACCTTCTTCGATTTCCATCGTCTACAGAGACGCGGGAATTGCGCAGGAGGGGCCGTGTCTGCACAAATGTCTTCTCAATTGTCATCTCAAAATGGGAATGGTGGAACGCCGTTTCTTGAGAATCTGAGTCGCGATGTGCGGTACGCGGTGCGGACCCTGTGGCGGGACGCGGGGTTCGCTGCGTTTGCGATTCTGATTGTGGGGCTTGGCGTTGGGGCGAGCTGCACAATTTTTAGCGTGGTGAATACGCTGCTCCTTCGGCCGCTACCGTTTCGCGATCCAGGGAAGTTGGTGTGGATGGCGAACCACCAGGACGAGACAAACGATATGTCCGGGAAAACTTCGCAGACGGACTACCTGCTGGATTTGCGAGCGAAGAACCAGTCGTACGAGGACTTGGCGGCTTACTATGCCTTTTATGGCTTGGGCGACGCCAAGATGATTGGTGATGGACAGCCGGAGAGATTGACGAGTGTGCCGGTGACGCAGAATTTTTTTTCGCTACTGGGCGTGGAACCGCAGATTGGGAGGCAGTTCAGCACGGAAGAGTGCAAACAGAACGGGCCGCGAGTGACGATGCTGAGCGACGGATTGTGGAGGAGGAAATTTTCCGGCGATCCGAGCATTGTCGGGCGATCTTTGTCGTTTGATGGGGGGCCGGTGACGGTGGTGGGTGTGCTGCCGGCGACGTTTGATTTTTCGGCGGTTTTTACGCCCGGGAGCCGTGTGGATATGTTCGAACCGCTGCCGCTGTCGCCTGAAATAAACAGGCAAGGGAATACGGTCGCGATTATTGGGCGGCTCAAACAGGGCGTGAGTGTGCAAAGCGCGCGGGCGGAAACGGCCGTGCTTGGGAAGCTGTTGAAGCAGGAGCATAAAGAAAGAAATGACTTTGAGCCGAAGGTCTCCGGGCTGGCGGAACATGTGAGCGGGCGGCTGCGGCCGACGCTGATGGTGCTGGCGTGCGCGGTGGGCGTGGTGATGCTGATTGTGTGCGCGAACCTATCGAATTTGCTGTTGGCGCGCGGGGCCGGGCGGCAAAAAGAGATCGCGATTCGCGCGGCGCTGGGAGCAGGGCGCGGGCGTTTAATCGGGCAGATGCTGACGGAGAGTTTGGTGCTGTCGTGCTGCGGGGCCGCGCTGGGATTGTTACTGGCATTTGTGGGGACCCGCGCGCTGGCGCATCTGACGTCGGTGAGCATTCCGTTGCTGAGCGATGTGCGGATTGATGCCGGCGCGCTGGGATTTACGCTGGTGGCGGCGCTCGCGACGGGATTGCTTTTTGGATTGGTGCCGGCGCTGCAGGTGCAGGACCTGAAGTTGCACGACGTGCTGAAGGATTCGAACCGCGGGTCGAGCCAGGGGCGCGGGCACGCGTGGATTCGCGGGGCGCTGGTGGTGTCGGAGATTGGGCTGGCGTGCGTACTGTTGGTGGGAGCCGGACTTTTGATACGAAGTTTTTTGCGCGTGCTGGATGTGAATATGGGATTCCGGCCGGAACGCGCGGCGGCTTTGCGAATCGATCCGAACTCTTCGTACAAAACGCAGGAGCAGAAGAACAGTTACTACACGGAAGCGCTGCATCGCGTGATGGACGTGCCGGGGGTTGAGGGCGCGGGGCTTTCGGATTCTCTGCCGCTGGGACACAACCGGAGTTGGGGTGTGGCCGCGAAAGGCGTGCAATATACGCCGCAGACGTACCCGGAAGGGTTCCCACGAATTATCAGTGACGGATATTTTCATGCAATGGGGATTCCTCTGCGGGCGGGACGCGATTTTACGGAGCGGGACACGAAGAGATCGTTGAACGTGATTATTTTGAACGCGACTCTCGCCAAGAATTTGTGGCCAGGAGAAGATCCCATCGGAAAGATTGTGCGCGCGGACGATCCGGAACGCACGGTGGTGGGTGTCGTCGGCGATGTTCATCACATGGCGCTGGAAGAAGGGTCGGGGAATGAGTTTTATATTCCGATGAGGCAGACGCAGGATTATGGGACGGTGGATTTGGTGGTGAGGACGTCGTTGCCAACGACGGAGCTTGCTTCGAGGCTTCGAGAAGCGCTGCGGCCGATCGAGCCGGATTTGCCGACGGCAAATTTGAGGACGTTGCAAACGCTGGTGGATCGAGCAGTTTCGCCGCGAAGATTCGTAGTGTTGTTGCTTGGAGGATTTGCGGGATTTGCGTTGGTGCTGGCCTCGCTGGGGATTTATGCGGTGATTTCGTACTCGGTGAGCCAGCGGACGCAGGAGATCGGGATTCGAATGGCGCTGGGCGCGTCTGCGGAGACGCTGCAGAGAAGTATTTTGCGGCAGACGCTGGGGCTCGCGGGAATTGGGATGGTTGTGGGAGTGGTGGCATCGTGGTTGCTGGCGCGAACGTTGAGCGGGCTTTTGTTTGGAGTGACGTCGAGGGATCCGGTGACGTTTGTTGGGATGCTGGTGATACTGACGGCGGTGGCGTCGCTGGCTGGGTATTTGCCAGCGCGGCGGGCTTCGCGGATCGATCCGATGGCGGCGTTGCGAATGAGTTGAGCAACTAAACCAAAAAGCTAATCACAGAATTTTCTTGCCGAGGGCGGAGAGGACTAGCTCGACGCCGAGGAGCGCGGTCCGGTTGTGTTCGTCGATGATGGGATTTATTTCGACGACTTCGAGAGAGACCATAGCTTCGGAGTCGGCGATCATTTCCATGGCGAGATGGGCTTCGCGGTAGGTGACGCCGCCGCGAACGGGCGTGCCGACGCCGGGGGCGTCGCTCGGGTCAACAAAGTCCATATCGAGGCTGACGGCGACTCCTGCGGTGTCGTCCATGGCGTACTTGAGGGCGTCGGACATGACTTCGCGCATGCCGCGCTCGTCAATGTCGCGCATGGTGAAGACGTGGATGCCGGATTTCTTTACGATTTTGCGTTCCTGGGCGTCGAGGTCGCGCGCGCCGACGATGACGATATTGGCGGACTCGGCCTTGGGCTGGAAGCCCATAAGGTCCACGAGCTCAGTGGGGCCGTAGCCCATAATGCTGGCGAGCGGCATGCCATGAACATTGCCTGAAGGAGAAGATTCAGGCGTGTTCATGTCGCCGTGGGCGTCAAGCCAGATGTAGCCGATTTCTTTTTTGTCTCTGCGGTAATAGGAGGCGACGCCCGCGGCGACCCCTGCAGCGATGGAATGATCCCCGCCTAGCACAAGGGGGAGAAAGCCCTCGCCGAGAGATTTGTCGACGGTGACGGCGAGATCCTTGCAGGTTTCGGTGATTTCTTGAAGGTATTTGGCTCGCTTTTCGCCGACTTGCATTTCTTCGGGTTGTTTCACTTCGAGGTTGCCGATGTCTTCGACCGTGAGGCCAAGCTGCTTGATGCGCGCCTGTAGGCCCGCACCACGCAGGGCTGAGGGGCCCATGTCCACGCCACGGCGGCTCTGGCCCAGGTCCATTGGTACACCGATGATGCGAACTTTTTGAGCCATGAGGCTTCTCCGTAAGGCGGCGGACGAACTGTAACTTGCAAAGCCGCACGCGGAAGTACGCGCGGATCGCAAGGCGCGATGCAAAACCCAATCTTCTGTTCAACTAAGGAATGCGAGAATACAGGTACCGCGAACTACCCCACATTAAGGATACACGCGGTAAATCATGCGGGGAAAGGGGATGACCTCCCGAATGTGTTCGGTTCCACAAATCCATGCCACGGTGCGCTCGAGGCCGAGGCCAAAGCCGGAGTGCGGCACGCTGCCGTAGCGGCGCAGGTCGAGATACCACTGGAAAGACTCTTCGGGCAAGTTGTGTTCGCGCAGGCGTTTCAACAGCAAATCGTAGTCATGGATGCGCTGGCTGCCGCCGATGATTTCGCCGTAGCCTTCGGGCGCGATCATGTCGAAGGCGAGCGCGAGTTCGGGTCGCTCGGCGTCTGGCTGCATATAAAAAGCTTTGATCGAAGATGGATAGTGGTGGATCAGCACTGGACGATCAAAGGAGCTGGAAATAATAGTTTCTTCGTCGCCGCCGAAATCGTCGCCGAACTTGGCAGGGTTGCCGCCTTTGTTTAAGACGGCTACCGCGTCCTCGTAGCTGATGCGAGGGAACGGCGGCTTAATGTTTTCGAGTTTGCTCACGTCGCGCTTGAGCGTTTCGAGTTCGCGCGATTTGTTTTTTACAACTTCTTGCACGATCGCGCTGACGAGGCCTTCGGCCAGCTCCATAATTTCGTCAAACTCTACATATGCCGCTTCGGGTTCGAGCATCCAGAACTCGGTAAGATGGCGGCGCGTCTTGGATTTTTCGGCGCGGAACGTGGGGCCAAAGGTGTACACCTTGCCGAGGGCCATGGCAATGGCTTCGGCATAGAGCTGGCCGCTTTGCGTCAGGTAGGCTTTTTGGTCGTCGATGTAATTTACTTCGAAAAGTGTAGAGGTGCCTTCACAGGCGGCGGGAGTGAACATCGGGGCGTCAGCAATGGTGTAGCCTTGGCCGTCCATGAATTCCCGCGCCGCGCGAATAGCTTCCGCACGAATGCGTAGAATCGCGGCCTGGCGAGGCGTGCGAATCCAAAGGTGCCGCTGATCGAGCAAAAAATCGACACCGTGCTCTTTGAGTTGGATAGGAAACGGGGTAGCGTCCGGAACTTTTTGGACAATTTGAATTTTGGCGACGCCAATCTCAAAACCGCCCGGAGCACGCTGCTCGCCGCGAATCTTTCCGGTAACGATGACGCTCGATTCTTGCGTCAGCCCCTTCAGAGCTTCAAAGGCTTCGGGATTTTCCTTGAGCGCGCAGACACCCTGGATAATCCCGGTGCCATCGCGAAAAATGGGAAACATCAACTTGCCCGATTCGCGCAAGTTGTAAAGCCAGCCGCGAATGGTGACTCCCTGCCCGTCGTACTTGCCCGCCTGCTCGATAGTGATGATCGTCATGTTATTTCAGTGGGTATGCAAAAAGGTAGTTTATCAGAGAAGGTAAGACATTTGCCCAATCCGAAAGCCCACAAAAATTTCAGCGATTGGCCATGGTGCGAATGATTCCGAGGCCCAACAACCGCTGGTCTGCTGTCACCAGAGTTAGGTCGAGGACATGCGCGGTGGCGGCGAGAAAGCGGTCGGCTGGATCGTCGTGAAGATCGAGATTCTCCGCTGCGAGCACAATTTCATGTGTGAACGGCGCCAGATGGAATCCCGGAGTTGATTGCTTCAGCCAGGCCAAAAAATCCGGACTCAATTCAATCCGTTTCTTGCGGTGCAACATTAAAGCTTCCCAAGTGCTAATCGGCGACACCCAAAGTTCATTCGCCTTGTTGCCCAGCTCCTGATGCGTGCGGGAGCCAAGCCGTTCGGGGCTCTGCAGGAGCCATATCCAGATATGGGTGTCCAGCAGAAGTTTCAATCGCGAAGAGCCTCAATGTCGTCGAGGTCGATTACTGGCGAGACGATGTCGCCAAGAATTTTGATGGAGTTTCGCATAGAACCCATCAAGCTAGCGCGGTCAACCTCGGGAGCCGCCGGCACTACTTCGGCGACGGGCTTGCCGTGTCGGGTGATGCGGATGGGCGATTTGGTCTTCTCTACCTGTGCGAGGATGGAGAGGCATTTGGTCTTGAATTCGGAAATGGCGATCTCTTGCATTTGCTTCACCTGACCATATTATAGACCATAGTCAGAATAATGGTCAATTTGTGTGCCGGGAGCTAATTCCACTCCCGCTCGAAGCGGTCGAGGGACTCGCTGGCGGAGGCCAGTTGGTCGGCGGCGGATGGGGCGTCGTGACCGGTCTTTTCTTTTAGTTCGAGGGTGAGGGCCAGGTCTTGTTCCGGCGCGGACTTCATAGTTTTGACGGCGGATTCCCAGTCGATCGTGCCGTCGTACGGCGGGAGGTGCTCGTCCTTTTCGCCGTGATTGTCGTGGATGTGCGCGGAGACTACCAGTTCGCGCAGCGGCGCAAATGCCTTTTCGATCCGTTCGTCTTCCGGACCGTCGGCCAAATGTGCGTGGCCGATGTCGAAGTTGAAACGCAGACCAGTCAGGCGCGTTTCGTCGACAAAGGTGCGGAGATACGCGGGATCGCCCATCTCGCTCGTCGTGTTCTCGACAGCGATGGTTACGCCGCGGTGATGAGCGTGCAAAACTAAATGCTCGAGCGAGCTGAAGGCGGCATCGCGCTTACGTGGGTCCGCCGTTTCGCGCGATCCGCCCATATGCAGAATCAGCCGGGAATAAGGCAGGTCCTCGGCGACGTCGATCACGCGCTTCAGCTCGTCCATGGCTTCGACGCGCCGCACGCGTTCCACTTCGGTGATGGAAAGAGGAGTGCCGCCTTCGCGCGTGGCGCTCAGGTCGCGGCTCGTCGGAGCGTGAAGCGACGTGAGGGCCAAGCCATGCTGCGAGAGGGCGCTGGCCATCGCTTGTACTTCTTGCTTGGTGGTGTAGTCGAAATGGCCGCGAGTACCGAAAATTTCGACGGCCTCGAATCCGGCTTCGGCAATCTGGCCGAGAAGTTCGGTGGTCAACCTGCGCGACACGAACATATAGGTGGATAGGATTCTTCGCATAGCCCCGTGCACTGCGCTCTGAGATGAAAAACCAGACGCCCCACTCCAGACCGCCCAATACAACAGCCAGGCGGCGATACAAAAAAACGTTCAGTAACCTACAGCGGCGCCGTTGTCGCGCGGGTCCGCTGCGCCGAGGCGCTCGCCTGTTTTCGGATCGATCCCGATCGCGTTCACCAAACCGATGTGGCCGCGGCGCCGCGTTTGGTAGCCCTGTGCGTTCAGAGCAGCCTCGAGGCTCGCGGGAAAATCCTTTTCCATCAGGATCACGTCCGGCAGCCACTGGTGATGAAAGCGCGGCGCGTTGATGGCCGCCTGCGCGTCCAGTCCCAGGCGCATCCAGTTTAAAACGCTGAGCAGCGTTGCGGAAATAATCGTGGGGCCGCCGGGCGAACCAGTTACGAAGCTTAATTTGCCGTCACGCAGGAGAATTGTGGGGGTCATGGAGCTGAGCGGGCGGTGCCCTGGCTCAATCGCGTTGGCGTCGGATTGGATCAGGCCGAAGAGCGCGTTGGGGACTCCAGGTTGCGTCGTGAAGTCGTCCATCTCGTCGTTCAGGAGAAAGCCCGCCGTGGAAGTTACGTGCGAGCCGTAGCTGTTGTTAAGCGTGTAGGTGCTGGCGACTGCGTTGCCGGCTGCATCGACGACTGAGAAGTGTGTGGTGTGCGGTCCATCGTTCAGGCTGACAATTGTTTTCGGAACAGCGTCGTTGGCGGCCGAAACTCCGCAAACGTGCGGCGTGCCCGCCTTCACTACTTTGCTGGACGAAGCGTGCTGCGGATCAATGGAAGCGGCGAGCTCCTTCGCGTAACAATCGCTGGTGAGGCCGTCGACGGGCACTTTGGCAAAATCGGGATCCGCGAGATACGCGGCGCGGTCCGCAAAGACTCGCCGCATCGTTTCCACGACCATGTGAACGCTTTGCGTGTCATCCCAGCCCTTAAGTGGAACGTCGTGCAACATGTTCATCGCTTCGATGATGGCAACGCCGCCGGAGCTGGGCGGAGGAGAGGTAATGACGTCCCACTTGTGTCCATCGAGATCGTAGTTGGCGTGCAGGGCCTCACGAACTTTCGGCTGGTATTGTGCGAGGTCCTCAAGAGTGATCAG
>Ga0073928_10001840_pt1 | contig 39077 bp, 26 predicted proteins | sample PaiPotPPA55metaG_FD_76969 | JGI IMG/M metagenome (GOLD analysis project Ga0073928, IMG submission 76969) | Iron sulfur acid spring bacterial and archeal communities from Banff, Canada, to study Microbial Dark Matter (Phase II) - Paint Pots PPA... ... | reverse complement strand
GCTGGCCGCAGGAGTTGAGAAGCGTTTGGTTGAACCGCTGAATGCCGCCGTTGGCACATACTTCCGTGAATAGGAACAGCACGCGTGGAGCAACACTTTGAGCTGCCATCATGCCACTTCGCGATAGGCCATGACGGGCAGAGCACGACGGGCGCCGTGGGTTTGCACGAAGCACAGCAGCATCAGTACGCTCCACAGCAAAGGATGCGATTCGCGGTCACCCTCCAATTGTTGCCGCAGCAATTCGCGAACTGGTTCCTTTTCCAGGGGAAGCCGAGACATCAACGTGTCGTCGTGAACCAATTCCTCCGCCCATGACCGCAGCGGTCCGCGCAGCCATTTCGCGAGCGGAACGGCAAAGCCCATTTTCGGTCGGTACACGCAATCGGCGGGAAGATATTTGCTCAAAACCTTCTTCAGCAAGTACTTGGTCACGCCGTTGCGTATCTTGAACTCCATCGGCAAGCGCATCGCCCACTCGACGAGCCGATAGTCCGTCATCGGGCATCGCGCTTCGAGCGAAAATGCCATCGTGGCGACGTCGACTTTTTGTAGAAACAAATCCGGCAATGTCAGACCAGCGTCGAGCCGCATCGCGTTTTCGGCCGCGGACAAGTCCATAGCGAAGCCGCTCGCGAATTGCGCGAACCAGCTCCCTGAATCGGCGGTCGACTGCAGGATGTCTGGGTTTACGAGCGACGGATAGTCCTTGTTCACGCTACGCAGAAAATGAAACAGTCCGACTACGTCGGAGCACTGCAGCGCAGCGGCAAGGAGTTTGGCGCGATGCCAGGGGAGTGAATTGAACAGGCGGCCGGCCGAGCGCCTCGTGATGGCGCGCCATCCGAGCATCGGCGTTAGGCGATCGATCAGCGGATAATAGTGGTAACCCCCGAATAACTCGTCTGCACCGTCGCCGCTCAGAGCAACAGTGACGTATCGACGCGCGAGCCGCGCCACCGCCATCGTGGGAAATGCCGAACTGTCGGCAAAGGGCTCGTCGAATTCTTGAATGTACATCGGCAACAGATCGAGGAGACTATTCACGTCCAAGGTTTCATGAATGTGGTCTACACCTAGGTACAGGGCAGCTTTTGCGGCGGCTGGCCCTTCGTCATAGGTCTGTTCGGTAAAGCCGATCGTGAACGTTTTCGGGTGTCCCACGCCCGCGTTCTTCATTGCGGCCACGACGAGTGCGCTGTCGACGCCGCCGGATAAAAATGCCCCGAGCGGTACATCCGACATCAAGCGCGCCTTCACGGCACTCTGGATCAGCGAGTCGAGTTCCTCGACGAGTTCGCTCTCAGGGCGCGAATTCATCGATGGATCGGGTTTGATGGAACGAAAATCCCAGTAGCGAACTCGCCGTACGCCGCGCGCGTTGACGAGAAGATAATGGCCGGCCGGCAGCTTGCGGACATGCCGGTGAAACGCCAAGGGTGCTGGGATATAACCCAACTCCAGGTAAACCCGCAGTCCTTCCGGATCGATTTCCAGGCTCCCGTCACTGACCAACATACTCAGGGCGCCCGGCCGCGAGCCAAACCCAAGTGTTCCATTCTGCTCGTAGTAGTAAAGGGGTTTTACGCCCATGCGGTCGCGCGCCACGAACAGGGTGCGCTCAGTGCGGTCCCAGATGGCGAACGCAAACATGCCGTTGATGTACTTCAGGCAGTCCACGCCCCAAGTGCGATAGGCCTCGATCAAGGTTTCAGTATCTGATGTCCCCCGCCAGTCGCTACGCGGGATCAGCCGCGGACGAAGTTCACGATGGTTGTAAATCTCGCCATTAAAAACAATGACATAGCGCCGGTCAGCGGATTCCATCGGCTGATGACCGGTTGGCGACAAATCGACAATCGCTAGCCGGCGATGCCCGAGCAGAACACACTCGTCCCGCCAGGTTCCCGAATCGTCCGGACCTCGCAGTTTCAGTCGGTCCAAGGCGGAGTCGAACTTGTCGGGCTGCGGTAGGACGCCGGCCGGGTTAAAAAGACCGAGAATGCCACACATAGCTCATAAGCATGGCAAGCGTGTGTGACGACTGTGTGATGCGTTAGTTAGTACGGGCTACTTAACTTGCCGGCAGAAAATCGTGTGGTAGCTGGAGGCGTAAACCGGATGCAGTCAGCGGCAAGCTACATCTCGCTCGTGCATTCGCCGGCCAGGCGCGGCGATAAGTCGCCGTGCCTCCCGCAGCCCTGTCATGCAAACTCCACACAAGAGTGCTGAGATACGGCGAATGGGCCTCTTGATTGACCTAAATCAGCACGTGGTGAAGTCTCCGTCCAGCCGACTGGCCGCCAGCGGCGAGCCGATTGCCAAGCTGCGAGTGTTGCAAGTCGTACCCTCGTACTATCCGGCGGTACGCTATGGGGGACCGATTCGCTCGGTGCACGCCTTGTGTGCGGCACTCGTTCGCCGCGGCCATCAGGTCAGCGTCTACACCACCAATGTCGACGGCGACGGGGACTCGGACGTGCCGCTTGGCACGCCGGTTGACATGGACGGCGTCTTGGTCCACTACTTTCCGGTCGGCGCGATGCGGCGTCTGTATTGGTCGCCGGCGCTCGCCCGGCAACTGCGGAGAGGGGTGGCGGACTTCGACTTGGTGCATTTGCATTCTGTTTTTTTATGGCCGACGTACAGTGCCGCGCGTGCTGCCCGCCGTGCGGGAGTACCCTACCTCATGTCGCCGCGAGGCAGTTTGGTGCGCGACTTGATTCGCGCCAAGAGCCGGTTTGCGAAATCGGCATGGATCCAACTGGTCGAGCGGCGATCGTTGTCCCAGGCCGCACGAGTGCACGTCACCTCCGAGATCGAGGAAGCTGACGCAAAGGCGCTCGGTCTCAGATTGCCTGAGACCTTTTGCGTGCCTAACGGCGTGAACTGGCCGAGCCGTCATCCCCCGCTCGGCGCCGGTCCCTTTGCCCATATCCCGCGGCCGTACGCGCTGTTTTTGAGCCGCGTCAGTAGAAAAAAGGGGCTAGACCGCCTGATACGCGCCTGGAAATGGGTGCCGCAACTCGCATTAATCATCGCCGGCAATGACGACGAAGGGATTTTGCCCGAACTCGAGGCGCTGGCGCGGAACGAGGGCGTCGCCGACCGCCTGACGTTCCTCGGGCCCGTGAGCGATGAACACAAGTGGGCACTGTACGAAAACGCGGAGATGTTCATCTTGCCGTCTTATTCAGAAAATTTCGGCAACGTGGTGGCGGAAGCCATGGCCATGGCCTGCCCGGTGGTCATCACGCCGGACGTGGGAATTGCAAAGTTAGTTCGCGAAGTCGGCTGCGGCATCATCACACCGGGAGAGCCGCGTGTTCTTGCGCAGGTCATAACTGAGCTGCAGCAAAATGAGCTTCAACGCAAGAGGTTGGGGGCGTTGGGGCGCCAAGCAGCGATCGAACACTTGTCCTGGGCCGGAGTCGCCGCCCAAATGGAAGCCGAGTACCATCGAATCCTCGGCCGCGCATGAGCGACGGCCACCTACCACGCCACGAGCGCCCGTTGAAGTCGCGAATATTTTATTCCGACGCATATTCCTGCGTCAGCGTTTTCCGGTGAGCCGGGGTGGGCTCAAATAAACTACTCGGTTAAACCGCCGAATTGCGCTGTCGACGCCGGGCTTCGATGACCTTAAGGTCGATCAACATTTCGTAGGCGGCACGCATCCGGCTGAAATAGAATCCGGCCCGGCCGTCGAGAAATCCGAGGCGCACGATATACAGATAGAAAAAGACGATCAGCGGCCGAAGCGGCACACGGTAGAGGAATTGCTTAAGCATCCGCCGTCGATCGATCGGGTCTCTCGCAAATAGCTCCCGCACCACGATGCGATCGTTATGCATACTCATCTTGGCGATCGCTTCCATGGTCGAGTACCGATTGTGCCGTTCGAACCAATACGCGATTCCCTTGTTGAAGGGATAGTGGTGCAAGTGCGCCTCGAGGTGCCCAACCCCACCGTCTGCGATATATTCCTCGTTGACTTCGCGTTCCACGCGAACATGCCCGAGCCGTATCAGCCGGCCGAACCAACTCGGGTAGCCGCTGCTGCGGCGGAGCCATTTACCAAGGAAGAAGTCTTTGCGCCGCATGCGGAACAGGGCAACGTCGGCGCTAACGCCGGCGACGGTCATTTGAATTTCAGCCGCCAGCTCGGGGGAAACTCGCTCGTCCGCATCCATCATGAGAACCCAGGGATTCTTGTATTGCACCGTCGTAAGCGCTGCATTTCGCTGCGCGGCATAGTTGTCAAAGCGCCGCTGGACCACGCGTGCGCCTTTAACCTTCGCAATCGCGAGCGTCCGGTCCTCGCTCATGGAGTCGAAGACGACGATGTCGTGCGACCAGCCGCAGGAATCGATGCAGTCGGCGAGATTCGTTTCTTCGTTCAGGGTCAAGATGACCACGGAGACATCGCTCATGCGGGAGGCTCACCCACTTCGGTGCGGCTAGTAAGGTCTCGTTGGACGGCTTGATTCCGCTCGCCTTTCACAATGCCCAGAATCCCATACATAGCCTACAATTATCGCAGGTGTATATGACGGCAGCGTGATTATCTAGGGTGCTCGCTGGCTGTCTGATTCTATCGCGCGCAATCACTCCTACCGCCGTGAGAGAATCCTGATTGGTGGCCGGCAGCTGCCTGCTCGGTGCCGAATGCAAATGCGGAAGGATTAAGTAATGCCCGGCTATTTTGATACGTTGCGCGATGAAATTGAGCCTCTCGTTCCGGCAAGCCCCGCACTCGTGATGGACATTGGCTGCGGAAAGGGAGTGACCTCGCATTGGTTGAAACAGATCCGCCCGAACATCACGACCGTAGGAGTGGAAATTGACAAATCAGTCGCGGCGATTGCCGCTTCGGTTGTCGATACAGTTTTAGTAGTCGACATCGACAAAGGTATGGAACCGCTGGCCAGTTACGAAGGCCGAGTCGATTTGCTGCTGTTACTGGATGTTCTCGAACATCTGCATGATCCGTGGGCTCGACTGATGGAATTCAAATCCCTGCTCGCGCCATCAGGGGTGGTTATCGCGAGCATTCCGAACGTTCGCAACCTAAAAGTACTGGGGCCATTACTCGTCAAAGGTGAGTGGCGCTACCAAAAATCAGGCATTTTGGACCGCACACATTTGCGTTTTTTCACCCGCCGAACGGTCATTGAACTCTTCGCAGGCGCGGGATACGAAATTCAATCCATCGCCACTACCGGCCCTCTGCAATCGAGCCGCATCAAGTCGCTGTCCGGAGGAATTGCCTTTGTCGCTAACAAGATGCTGGCGGGATCGCTGGAGGATTTCGTAGCGCATCAGTATGTTGTTCGCGCGGTCGCAGCCGAAACGTCAGCTCCAGCTAAATCCACCAGTTCGGCAGAACTTGCCTGACGATGGCCCGGATCCCATTGATCATCACTTGCCGAGGATGAGTGTAGGACCTATTGCGATGCGCCGGGAAACCAACCGGAGACACGTTGCACGGAAATCTGAAAATTACCTTGTTTGCCACAGAAAGCTCAGCAAGCTTGCGGTAGTAGATCACCTCCATGTGCGATTCCTTTCCCAATTCCAATTCGTGGTAGCAGTCTTGAAGGTAACGTCTGTAGAAATCGTGCGCGAACAGGATGATTTGAGTCGTAACATACGGGCGTTCAAGCCTTTTGCGCAGGGTCAGCCACGCGCGAGCGTCGGCGACCGCATCGAATTCTGCCGGCAGGGAATTCAAGAGTCGGGTCAGGCTGGGAAATTTGAACCGCCCGGAAATTTTGATCATGTGCGTGGTGGAGTTTCTCAGTCGGCTCTGCTGCAGACCCAAGTCTAGCATCCGCAGTTCTGCGTACCCGTAGTGGCCTCCGAGCGGATACCAGTTGCAGTCCAAGCTGATGAATTCCACATTCTTTTTGAGCGGGTTTTCGTGCTCTGCAATCGACTTGAGGCGATCGAGCGGATAATTGGAATTCTCGATGAACAAGATATTCCGGATTCGCTTGTCCGGGAATTGCAGCCAAAAACGTAATGCTGTCTCGTAGTCTTTAAGACGAATAGCCGGATCGGCTCTGTGGAGGCGATACTCGCCCTGGCTCGGGTCCACACATGCTGTCATCACCAGAAGATAGCGGTCCATGAGCTGTTCGCACGGCGAATCGCCGAGCTCAATGGGTCATCTGTCCTTTCCCAGCGCCGCCGGCCCACCTGAGATCATCGAGGGGCTGCTCGCCAGCTACCGCCATTCGAGCACTCGGTCTCCTGCAAAGCGCGATGCATGCGCCAGTGCCATCCTCGACAATCGATCCGATCTCGAACCCAACGGTGCGGAGAAAACTCAAAAAGTTCTGGACCGAGCCACCGGTGGGATGAATTTCGATGGCAAGATTCTTGGTCATGGAAAGAAGCTTACTTCCGGGCTCGAGCAAGAAAAATTCGCTGCCCTCGATATCGCACTTCAAGAAGTCCACCCGCTTGATGTTGAATTCCTCCAGAAACGCCGACTCCGATACGTACTCCGCGTCGCAGTAGTCCGGATCCGTGGCAACTCTGACCTGTACTTCCGTTTTAGTACCCAAGAACGCACGCTTTACCGAGGCGCGATTGGACCACCGGTTGACCCGTAACGACTCCCGAATACTGTTCGACAGGCTGAGGCTGGGCTCCACCGCGATGACGCGCACATCGCCATGCTGAGCGAGCGCCAAGCTGGTGAAATTCCCCATGTTTGCTCCCAGGTCGATTACCATTGCCCCGGGTGGAATGTCGAGATAGTTATTCTTGACGTACACGTCCCGGACCCATATCTCGCGAATGCCGCTAAATACCTGCTGGCCGGCCAGCCTAGCCCGCGCACCTTCACGAACGACAGTAAACGGTCCGCGTCCCATCCGCCGGTCTGCCGGTTGAAGGTTCCGTACTCTTAGGCATTCCGAGAATGTCAGCAGGATAAACCACAGCCAGCGGAGCGAGACCCCCCAGCCACAGGTGACGGCGATGCCTTTCGCATCTCGAGCAATCGTCCGCAGGTAATTCACGCTCAATGCCTCCACCAACTTGTTTTCGGAACGGCAAACTTAGTTAAGCTGACGCCCAGGAACTTTTATGGAAGCACTATAGTGTGACGTCCGAATGACTGGCTCGGCCTCGAGGCGATTTAACAGAGAAATGTCAATATAGCGCCTGGACTTCGTGGGCCGGACCGCCGAATTGACCTTGTCAAAAAACTGCAACGAGGCTGCCTCATCTTGGCACGTTCCAAACGCCCGCAGAGAGAGAAGGAGCGGCATCCTGGTCGCCTTATTCATCATCGTGGTCGCACAGGCGGGTTTCGCGCATGCCAGCGCCCCGCGGCTGTGGAGTAGTGTGACGCCAGCGGCGGCGGGCGTCGTCATCCGATCGGGGCTGATCGGCATCGCCCCGTGCGGCGCGGTCGCAGTCCGACAGCGTAGCGGAACGCAGAGCATCGCCACGTGAACGCCCTATCGGCCCAAACCAAATGGATCATTTACGCCGGGCTCAATCTGGCGTTTTGCACTGCGCTGATCATCGGCAAGACGGCCGGCGGCGGGGGTAACCTCACGCACCTTCCCTACGTCGTGCTGCTGTTTGCGATCTGTACGAGTCCGCTGCCTTTCGTCGGTCGCTTAAACGGAGCGGTCGCAATGCTCGGCGTGGCGATGACCGTTTACTTCCTCGAGTTCGGCGCGCTCGATGCGATGTCGATGCTGCGGCCGCCGCCGGTCAAGGCGATGCCGCCCTTAGAGGACGAGGGGATCGGCCGCACCGACGTGGTGTTGTGGCTCGGCGCGCTCATGCAGATTCTGGGCTTTCTGGTTGGGGCTCGCCTCACCGGCAGTCGACGCCCGATCGGTGCTCCAAAGGACTGGCCGCGGCAGCTGCTGTTGCCGGCCGGCATACTGCTGTGGGTGGCAGCCGCACTTGCCACCATGTACCACGACTTCGTGGTGCAACCGGCCAATACAGCTGCTGCGATCAAAAAGGGCCTGGAGAGCCTCGGGGTCTGGCGTGCCTCCGGGCTGATGCTGATCGAAAACTACGCCGGACCCCTGGGAATCATGATCGTTGCGTACTGGTGGGCGGTCTGGGGAAGGCGCGTAGGCACGCCGCTGATACTGGCCCTCATCATGGTCCAGTTCGTCATCGGTTGGCTCGTCGACACGAAGGAAGTAGCGATCAGCGCCGCCGTCATTGCGCTGCTCACCCGCTTCATGGTGCTTGGAAAGATCCCGAAAAGCTGGCTGATCGGTTGCTCGATAGCGATTGCCCTGGTATTTCCGATCCTGAGCGCCAAGCGCGTCGTCATGACCGAGGAGATGCAACTGACGCGAGTCGAAGCGCTGCCGCGCACGCTCGAGATTCTGGCGCGCACGCTCCAGGAAGGAACCGCGATCAGCGCCGGCAAGTACGAGAGCACCTCGGAAACGTTCCTGCAGCGCGAATCTCTCAGAGGCAATGTCGATCTCATAATTAAGGGGACCGCAAACGGCCACCCGTACAAGATGGGCTCGACGTTCGAGCCGCTGCTGTACCTGTTCTTGCCCCGCGTACTCTGGTCCGATAAGCCTAGCGGCAATTCTGCGGTTCTGTTGAATCGAGAGTTCCACGTCTCGGAAGATCCCGACACCTTCATCTCGCCGTCGCACCTCGGCGAATGGTATTGGAACTTCGGAATGGCCGGAGTAATCGTCGGCATGGCGCTGTCCGGGGCGTTGCTCGGCTACATCAGCGTCCGCTTCGACCTATCAACGCAAACCTCCCTCACTCGCGTCCTCGTCATTATCGTGACCCTGTATTTGCTGGTCGCCCGAAGCGAGGGGCAGATCGAGATTCAGTACGCATTGTGGGGACGCTCGATGGCATTGATTGGCTTGCTTCACCTGATCATGACTAGGGCGCCCGTGGCTCGCAGCACGGTCGCGGATTCCGGCGAACACGCCAGCAAGGGCCGGCCGGCCGTCGAATTGCTCCGCTTCCCCAATTTGATGCGCTGAGTTCGCGCGTCGATCCTGCCCGCCGGCTCGCTTCCAGGACTCTGCATGCTCTTCAATTCGGCGACGTTCCTGCTGCTTTTTATGCCGATCACGCTCGCCGGCTTCTTCTTGATCGCACGCCTCAGCCACCAGCTTGCGGCATTGTTTCTTGGACTCGCATCGCTCGCGTTCTATGCCATCTGGAATCCGCGATTCGTACTATTGCTGCTGGCGTCGGTCGGATTCAACTATGCGATGGGCTACGTCCTGGGCAAGGCGCGCGGCAGCCGCCGGGCAAAGCCGTTGCTGGTACTCGGAGTGGCGACCAATCTCGCAGTCCTCGCGTTCTTCAAATACACGGACTTCTTCATCGCTACGATCGATACGCTTCCTGGCGCGACGATACCGCTCGCTCACATCGTATTGCCGCTGGGCATTTCGTTCTTTACGTTCACCCAGATCGCGTTTCTCGTCGACGTATATCGTGGAATCGCCACGGAATACAGCTTCGTTCACTACCTGCTTTTCGTCACTTATTTTCCGCATCTCATTGCAGGTCCGGTATTGCACCATAGGCAAATGATGCCGCAATTCGCCGCAGCGGCGACCTACCGGCTCGACACCGGGCTGTTTACCGAGGGATGCTCCATATTCCTGGTGGGACTGGCGAAGAAAGTAGTGCTCGCCGACTCGCTGGCCGCGTTCGTCTCACCCCTGTTCGACGCCGTGGAACACGCCTCCGCGGTCACTTTCTTCGAGGCGTGGGGTGCGGCGCTGGCGTACACGTTCCAGCTGTACTTCGACTTCAGCGGCTACTCCGACATGGCCATCGGGCTGTCGCTGCTGTTCGGTGTGCGCATCCCGATCAACTTCGCCTCGCCGTACAAGGCCCTCAACATCATCGATTTTTGGCGGCGATGGCACATGACGCTGTCACAGTTCTTGCGCGACTATCTGTACCTACCGTTGGGCGGCAATCGACTGGGCCCCGTCCGGCGCTACATCAATTTGATGATTACAATGATACTTGGAGGGCTATGGCATGGAGCGAGCTGGACCTTTGTGTGCTGGGGCACCCTGCACGGGTTGTATCTCGTCGTCAATCACGGCTGGCAGAGACTTCGTGGCTCAGCAAGAGCGGCGAATTCGCGGCTGGCGGCCATCAGCGGGGGATGCTCGGTGGTCGTGACCTTCCTGGCGGTGGTCGCAGGCTGGGTCGTGTTCCGCGCCAAATCGCTGCACGGCGCGGCCGCGATCTTTACCGGGATGGCGGGCCGGAACGGCTTCGTTCTGCCATCCGCGGTGGCGGCACTCATTCCAATACTCGGCAAGCGTGCGGAGACGGTCGGACAGATGCCGCTGCTCGGCGGCGGCACCGTCATGGGTGTATTCGAGCAAGGGTGCTTGATTGTCGTAGCGTGGATACTTTGCTTCTGGTTTCCCAACACGCAGCAAATGAGTAAAGGGCTGAGGCTCGCCGCCATTGTTGCAACGGTCGGCTTCGTGGTCCAGGGCATTTTCTTCGGTCATGCGCCCTCGCCTTTTCTCTACTTCCAGTTTTAGAGACGATGAACGCCGGAGTGCGCCCCAAGGAATTGATTATCGCGGTGGTTGCCGGGATCGTGGTCTACCTGATCACGTTCCTCTATATCGTCGCCAAGCCGCTCACAATAGGAGAGGCGGGCCGCTACAACGATTACAAGGCCCATTACTTGGCCAGTCTCCTGGGCCAGCGAAAGATCGCCATATTTGGCGGTAGCAACGGCCGCTACAGCCATCGCTGCGAAACCATCGCGGCCCTGACCCACATCCCTTGCGCGAATCTCTCGACAGCTGCGGGCTCGGATCTAGACTGGATGATGTCTCCATACTGGCCTTACCTGGAAAAAGGTGATGTCCTTTACATGCCGCTCGAGTACTGGCCGTTGCTGGCCCCGGGTGCCCGCATCGGCAATGAGGCACCCTATGTAGTGCGTCACCAGCATGACTGGTTCGGCAAGTACTCCCCGTCGCAATTGCCGTTTGCGCTGTTCTACTTCGACTGCAGGTACCTGATTTCCGCGATCGGCGAAATGCTGCTTGCCAGTCGCGGCTATCAACCCCGCACTTCCGTGCTTACCATGACCGAGCAGGGCGACGAGCGCGGTGTAACGCAAGACAAGGCTTTTCCTTATCGCTCATTCATCCAGGACATTCCGACGCGAGTGGTGCGGCTCGATGCGTACGACAATGCCGAATCTCTGAAGGCGCTCTCCGCGATCATCGACGAAGCACGCGCCAAGGGCGTCATCTTGGTCGGCGGGCTACCGACCGTGTTCGAGGATACGCGCGTGCCGGCGACGGTCGTGGATCGCTTGCGCGACGTCTACGAGGGGCAAGGAGCCTGCTTTCTGGTGCTGCCGAATCTGAGCAAGTACCCCAGGTCGGACTTCTTCGACACTGCCTATCATCTGCAGGAAAAGTATCAGATTGCGCACTCCGTCACCCTGGCTCCGATTCTCGCGGAAATATCACGCGCAGGTGTTTGCCCCAAAAAAGGTGCGTCGGCGCAGTCCCGCGAGTCAGCTCCATGAGCTCCGCCAAGCACATCGTCGTGCGGTGGCTGCTCGCGCTCCTTTTCTCATGCAGTGCGGCCGCGCAAGCCGGGGCGCCGCATCTCTACAGCCGCGTCGGCTACCAGAGTCCAACCCGCGGCGATCCGGACGATCTGCTGCAGCTGGCGGGAGACTCATTGAGTGCCGATGACGTTGCCGTGTATCAGGCATTCTCCGACGGGCTGGCCGCCACGCATCCGCAAGGCGTCCCGTCCGGCTCCACGCCCTCAAGCGGTGTGCTCCCGATCGTGAGTTCATCAGGAATTCCTTACCGATTGGTGGTCCGGTTGCAGGAAAGCATGCTCGCGGGCCACCCCTACCACATTTGGGTCAAAAGCTCCCGAGGCGAGTGGAGTAATGCCGTCAACATAAACGACAGCCGCCCGCTGTGGATTTCGCCCAGCATGGCCTACGCCACCGCGCAATGGGCGAATTTGCCGCGCTACCTCAAGATCATAGGGCGAAATATGCCGTCCGCCGGCGGCAGTTCTCTCGGGATCCGGCTGGTAGGTCGCAAGCGCTATGAGCTGCCCGTCGTGCGGGAGGACGAAGATGCTCTCGTGCCTAAGTCCTATGTGCTTCGGTGCCGGCTTCCGGAATATGTCGACCCGGGTGAGTACCGCGTCGAGCTACAGACGGGCGGCACGACCTGGACCGAAGTACCCGGTCAGACATTCACCGTCCGTCCGGATTCGCTTCCCGCGCTTGAATTCGAGGTGGCGGATGCCGCCTATGACCGGTGCCGGCCCGATGATGGGCGGGACGATACCGAATGTCTATCCAGAGCCCTTGAAGCGGCGAGTCGAGCGGGCGGCGGCGAGGTTGTCTTCGGGCCGGGCATCTGGAATCTGTCCTCCGGCATTGCCGTTCCTCCTCATGTGAATATCCGGGGTCGGGGCAAGACCGTAACGCGGGTGGTCCGGTTGCGTACCAGTCCCCCCGCCGCGGAGTTCATATTGCTCGGTCACAACATCGTGAGCGATATCGCCTTTGCCGATGAAGAGACCTCCAACGCACACAGCAAGACCCGGCCGATACTCCAGATTGGCCGCCGATACAGCACGGATCTGGATCCACACGCAGAGCCTGTCACCGTGTCCGAGGTGACCATCACTCGAAACCTCTTCGATAAGACCGATGGTGCAATCGTTGATAGCGGCAATCCGATCGAGCGACTGTATGTGACCTACAACGAGTTCGGCGATTATCGTCTCGGACTCAATCTAGGCGGCAATCGATTCAACGTGCATGCCCGCTTTCAGGTGACGGAGTCCGTCATCGCTCACAATCGGTTCATGCCCGGAAGCTATCTGGACCTCGAGCTCGCTCAAGGGGCGATGGCCAGCGAGATAGGCGCCTCGAACCGCCTGGATTTCAGCTCCAACGTGGCCGACGGAGCCAGCCACCGGTTTTTGTATTCGCAGCAGGACGCGCCAGGATGGCGCGCGGCCTTCTTCTGGCATATGAACGACGATCAGGAGATGCTCCTGGTATCGGACAACAGGGTCAGTTGCAGCGGCGACAAGGACGGTGACGGAGAGGCCATTGCCCTGGATAGCAATGCCAACACTTATGCGCTGGCCAGAAGCGAGCCCGTGGTGCAGGCGGCTCCGGACTCCGTCAGTGTGGTCGGGCCGCTCAAGAGAGATCAGAACAACCGTTCGGTCGATATCGACACCTACTATATCGGCCATTGGGTCCGCATCGACGCCGGTCCGGGAATCGGTCAGTCCCGGCGTATCGTGGCCATTCACCGGCATGCACTTACCGTGACGTTCTCGATCGATCCACCTTGGGATGTCGTGCCAAAACCCAACCTGTCGACTGCCAGCGTGGCGCGCGAATACTGGCAAGCCATGATCCTGGGCAACGTCGTCGACCAGCGCAAACCACTTTGCCTGAAGAGCAACCGCACCCGTCCAAAGGGGGGCAATATATCCGTCTGGGGACAGAGCGCGGACAGCGTGGTCGAGGGCAATCGACAGTACGACACCGACGGGATCGTTTTCGAGCAGGGTTACGGGGCGTTTGATTCCGCATGCGCGGACTGCAAGGCGTGGACATCGATGCCGTCTTACCTCGAGATAAGAGATAACTGGATCGAAGGCGAATACGATTGGGCTTCGGCATGCAGTCTCTCGGGAATCACGGGTTCTTATGCGGCATCTCCCAGTCCGCATGCCCTTCCTCCGCTCCTCAGCTTCGGCGTGTCGGTGTCCCATAACCGAATCATGCATGCGGATGGGCTACGTGGCGGTGCTATCAGCATAGCCCCCACCTGGTTTCGCGGCCCCGCTGGCTATACCCGACCGCTACTGGAAGGACTGATCGTGGATCACAACCTGATTCAAGGGGTCTCCGGTGCTCCCCCGCAGCCGGCCTGCGGCTATTCGCAGGACGGCCGCTATGGGATCGATTTGCAGGGTGACGACCGGTATATCGACGCGACCGTGCTCTACCGAAACGTCTGCGAGGACGTGTCGGTCCCCTTGCGCGATCATGGGGTACACACGAAGCGTCTATGCGATTCTCAGGATACGAAGAGCTGCGAATGCATCAGCCGAAACTGATCTCGCCGCGTTCAAGTAACCGTGTCCTGCATGTGTTTGCCGCCGGCAAGGTAATGCGCCACACTAATTTACCATTACTCGACAAACCGCAACGATGACCTCAATGAATAACTATGCCGACGCACGCGTGCTGGTGGTCGGTTCCTACGCTTATCCGGACTCCTTCGAATGGCATATTGTCGATTCGCTGCAGCACCTCGGTTGCGCGGTCCAATTATTTCATCACGGCCATAGCATTGCGGGCATTTTCGGATTGGCGGAAAAAGCTCTTCACAAGACGACTAGCTTGTTGCTTCGCGAGCCAGAACGCCGAATCGAATCCCGCCTTTTCCGCGCAATCGAAGTATTTTCACCGACGGTGATCCTCGTCATTCTGGGCAGCCAGGTGTCTCCGAAGACAATGGAGCTCATTCGAAAACGCACGTCGGCGCGCATTGTCTGCTGGTGCCAGGATCAGATGACGACGCTAGGAAGGCAGTATCTTCTGGCAAGTGGTTACGATGCGGTTTTCGTGAAAGATCGGTATATGCACGATCTGTTCTCGGGAATGATTCGGTCGACAAAATTTTACTATTTGCCCGAGGCGTGCAATCCAAGGATGCATCGTCCGATCGCTCTTTCAGAGAGTGATCGGGAAATCTACGGCTGCGACGTCATGATCGCCGGCACTCTTTACTATTATCGACAGGAAATACTTCAGCAAATGGTCCAACAGTTGGAAGGCGTTCGCCTGAAGATATGGGGTACTAGGCCTGATTGGCTTCTGGACCGATTGCCTGGGCGCTATATGGACCGTTATGTTCACGGCGACAATAAAGTACGGGCAGCGCTCGGTGCCAAAATCTGCCTGAATACCCTGCATTATGCCGAGGTCAACGGATTGAATTGCCGTGCGTTCGAACTCGCGGGCTGCGGCGGCTTTCAGATGGTGACGCGAGTGCCTGCTTTGGCGGAGCACTTTGAACCGGAAGTGGAAGTGGCGACCTTCGCAAACGTCGATGAACTGATTGAAAAGACGATTTACTACCTGCGCAACCCCGCTGCGGCGGCTGCGATTGCGGAGCGCGGTCGGTTACGCGCGCACAGCGACCATACGTATGAACATCGGCTGAAGGAAATATTGCGAATCGCTCTCCGGTAAAGCCGCCGGCTACCGAGGTGTGCGTCGCTAGGTGCACTAGCGCTGCACGCGCCTTGGCGTCAATGCGCCGTCCAGATCGATCCATTGCAAAACACTGGTATCGTGGTCGAGCCGCCGGCCTTCAACGGACCATTGTAGGTTGGAGATACGGCGTCGGAGACCGAGTACAACAGGCCTTTCTGCGCTGGCCCGGCAACGATGCCACCGTGGTAGTCGGCAGGGACAGGCTGCCGTACTGGACTTGCGACGGTTGCACATAGCTCAAAACGTGCCATGTGAATCCGTTGCCGAGAGGCTCTGCGGACAACGCCACGGTCCCCCCGACCGGGACGGTCATCGACGTGACTCCGGATATACCCGAGAACGTCTGGCCGCTCTGAGTATCAACCGTACAAGGCCCGGTGCCGATATTCGTGAACCAGTAGGGCAGCCCAACCAATGAGGTCCCCCCGGTGGCAGGCACACGTTGCCAAACGTCGCTTTCAGGGCGACGCTTGCAGCAGTGGTGTACGCGGTGACGTTTTGCGCCGCCGTATTGGTAGTACTCATAAGCGCCGCAGTACAAGTTCCCATGACGGCGCTAGGCGCCATGGCAGAAGCGGTCGCATTACCGAGGACGTAGCCTGGCGAGATATTCGGTAGGTCGGACAATGTCAAAGACCGGAAGCCCGGTGCCGCAGCCGAAGCACTCGTCGGACCCGCGAAGACGGTAGTGGCCGCGGCGCTGGATGTGCCAGTACCGCCTTGCGACACCGGTAGCGGCGAGGATAAGTGCGTACCGTTGACTTGGTTATTGCTCGAAAGACCGGTCACATCGCCGGCCAACTTCAAATCGCCAGCCGCCGGGTTTGTAGCGGTGGTAGCCGGTCCGGAGCCGCTGCAAGCGCTACCGGCACCAAGTGCAACGAGGAGGGCGCGCACTGCCAGCTGTGCGAATCGGGCCGCGATTACGTTGAAGTCGGCCGGGTCATACAATCGTAATCTGTACAAAATATCATTACCGGCTGGGTTATCGATCCATTTCCATGCCATCGTCCCAGACTGGCCCCCGTTCCTTCGTGCGCGTCGGTCGAGCAGTTTGAAAGGAAAGATCGCATTGAATCATGGCGAACGTACTGAATCCAGCATGCCGAGGCACAGCGGCTTCGAGTTCCTTTGAGCGCCAATAAATCCCCGGACCAATACAAGATATGAGCGGACGGCGGCGTAGCGCCACGCTCGCTATATTATTCGGATACGCGAGCCTTTTGATCTCCCTGGCACGGAACATCTTGTTCGTGCCGATATATCTGCATAGCATCCCGCTGGCCGAATATGGCGCATGGCTCGCGACGGGAGGTGCGCTCGCGCTCATCCTGATCAACGACTTTGGTCTATCTGGGGTTGTAATCCAAAAAATCTCCGTGAACTTCGGCGCCGGAGACTTAAAAGCCTTGGGATCCCTGGCAGGTTCGGCGCTCGCGATCGGCTCACTGATGGCGCTCCTGCTGTCGGCGCTTAGCCTCGCTTGCGTGCCCTATCTGCCCGGTTTGCAGTCTTTGGACCCGTTTCAAAAGCACACTGTCGTCAACTGCTTCCTGATCGCCGTCGCTGCAAATACGTTAGGATTAGCCGCCACCACCACGATGAGCGTGATACGCAGCTTGCAGATGGCGGTTGCGGCGGGATCCATCGTCTTGGCGGCAGACGTCGCGAATGTGACCGTTACGCTCCTGGGTCTTCTATACGGCAACGGTCTGTACGCCATCGCCGCCGGCATGTTGGCGCGTTCCGTCATCATGGTCCTCGCCGGCGGGATCGGCCTGGCGATCATTTGCTCGAGAAGCGTCCCGATGACGCTCGTTTTTCGTTGGCGCGCGGTGCGAGAACTGCTGGGCGACGCCACTCGTTTCTTTTTCTCTTCCATCGCCATGAAAATGCAGTCTCAGGCGAATGTGGTGTTCGTCAGTTCCATACTGGGCCCGAGCAGCGCCGCCATTTATAGCCTCACCATACGTGCTCACGAAACGGTGATGATGCTCATTAGCCAATTCAACTCCGCTCTGGTGCCTTCCGTGACCCATCTATTCGGGTCGGGCAATCTCGTACGTTTTCGCGCCGTGTTGCTGCGTTTATTGCTGTCGGTTGCTGCCGTCGCCGCCCTGGCCCTGTCGATCACTGTGATACTGAATGCTGGGTTTTTGCATCTATGGCTGGCCAATCAGCACTTTTTGGGCCAAGACCTCTCGATACTGATGGCAATCGCGTTTTTCATTTCCTCGCTCGGCTATGTGGCTTACGACGCCCTGGTATCACAAGGAAAGTTCAATTTCGTTTCCAATGTATTCGTCTTTACCAGTCTCTTGCAATTGCTGCTGCTCGGCGTATTTCTGCGGTTCGGTCTGTGGGTTGCGCCGATCGTGTCGTCGATTTGCGCTCTCGTGTGGGGTTCATGGTTTTGGGGGAAGGTGAATGTCGGTATACGCTTGACGTCAGCCGAGGCGCGCGGGCTGTTCTTGGACCTGTCATGTCTCGCCGGCGTCAGTGCCGCGACAGCTGCCGGCTTCTTGGTCTTCTATCCGACCGTGAATTCCTGGTGGTCGTTCATTGCAGAAGGACTGCTGAGCGTTGTGGTGCTTGTCTTTGGCTACCTACTGTCTAGCAGCACCATTCGCACCATCGCTCGCGAAGAGATCTGGATGACGCTGCGCGCATTGCGGCCGACTTAGCGCGATGGAGCGGCCGTGGCCAATTCAGTCGGCACGAAATGCTGCGCATCGGGAAGATCCGCGGGCCACGCGCCGGCCTCACCCGGCGCCTCGCGCAGCGCAGATGCGGAACGCAAGAGATCAATCGTGGCATTTTCCGCGGGGAAAAAATTCACTCCGTTCTCGAGCCAAGACAGATGCTCCGGGAGTTGCATTGGCAGACCGAGCGCCGCTATTTCTGTTCGCGCGCGCTTCGCGTACCACCAGGCCATGGCGCGAGCATTCATCGACTCGGGTACATAAGCAAAGACCTTCGCGAACAGGTCTCGGACCGGCTGGGCCGCTGCTAGAGATCCAGCCATGCCTACCGCGGGCGCAATGATCGCGGATTTCCAAGACGGCGAGGACGACTCAGCGATCCGGGGCACCAGCGGTACCTCGCAGCCGGCGGCCTCGTATTCGTAGACCTCTCGCCAGGTCCAGCGCGGAGTATTCATGAGGTCGTACGTATCGGGCCGGACTCGTCGGGCCATGATTTGAGCGATGGCGCCTATGATGGCCGCGGTGTACACCGTATTCGAAGAACGATTCTCCGTCGGTAGAAATACGGTCCGCGCGCGGATGCTGGCGCGAATCGTGTTGGAAATTTCCTGCAGCGAGCCGCACACGTGACCGAGGCGCAAGATGAACGCCGGCTTCCGGGTGCTACGCGACTGCCGGCGCACTTGGCGCTCGGTCGCGAGCTTGACCCGTCCGTAGGGATTGCGCCAACGGACCCAACGGTTCGGCTTCGGATCGCCGTACACGGATTGAGTACTGAAATGAATTATCGTTGCCGAATCCTTCGAGTACCTAAAGATACTTTGTACAATCTGATCTTCAATCCGGCGAATTTGCGCGGGCGCGCCAGTCGCGAGGGAACTGTTGACGATGACATCGCAGTCGCCCAGTAAACGGGCGGCGTCCGCCGGGTCCGCCACCCTACCGTGGCGGCATGCGATACCATGCCAGCGTAAAAAGGCCGATCCGCTGCGATTTCTGCAGATCGGGACCAACTCGATGTCCTTGCGCGCCGCAAGCATCAGGCACAGCTCCGCGCCGACTTGCCCATTGGCGCCGACCATGCCCAATCTAAGCATGCGTGGTGCCGCCTGCGGCCAACAGAGCCTCGACGAGAGAGGTGGTCAATAAGGTGCTGCGCGCCGAGGTGATGGATTCCCGCTCGGCACGGAAGCCCGCAAGGAAATCCTTCCATTCCAAATAGAACGCTTGATTGTAAGTCGTGGCGCCGGGGGCCTGCGGTGCAAGACGAATAGCCTCTTCGGGAGACTCGGGGCTCCCGACAAAGACTTCTGCGTGGGGAAGGAGGCTGCTCCAGACTTTGCTATGTTCAAAGGTCAATTGAATGCGGTTGTCTTGCCGGTCGAGCCAGCTCACCTTGTAACTCAGTTCGACGGGCACAGCTCCGTTGGCCGGCGTATGCAATTGTACCGCGGCGGTTACCTTACGGTCGATGGCGCCGTCCATCACCTTGCTGCACGACTGCACTTCGAAACCCGTGGCGCCGGAAACATAGAGCGCGATATCGATACTGTGCGAACCCAAATCGGTCAGGACCCCGCGTGATGCCCCCAATCGGGGGTCATCCAGGAATGACGCGTCTACGCCGCTGCCCCTGGAGCGGTTGCCCTCGCTGATTTCGATCTTCAGTAAGGGACCGAAGATGCCGTGCGCGACGATTTGACGCAGCAGCATCGTGGAGCGAAAGAATCGACGCATAAAGCCCGCGCTCAAGGCGTGTGAGGCAAATCGGTCGATCAGCAGCCGGTGGCCGGCCGCACTCATCGCAAACGGTTTTTCGCAAAGTGCGGCGCCGCCGGACGAGCATAAATGATCCAGATATTCGCCGCGCGCATCCACGGGAATGGCCAACAGGACCACATCGCAAACCGGCAGCTGTTCGGGACTCAGCGAATGAAGTGCTCGCAGGCCATACGCGTGGGCGAGATCCTGCGCTGACGCGCGACGCCGGTCATAGATCCAGGCAATCTCAACATCCGGCGTGTTGACCAATACCGGCAGATGCGCCTTACGCGAGATCTCGCCCGCACCGACAATGCCGATGGAGAGGGTCCCTGTGGGCCTACTCATGCTGCGGAGCGGCTTTGGCTTGCGGGGCGACCTTGCGACCGCGGTCCGCCGGCGCCTTGGCCGGCGCATGCGACGAGCGGATGGGGCCCCCGCGCACAACGAGCGTGCTTGGCCGACTCTTGTCTAATTTGCAACATTGCTCGATTAGTGTGGAAGATATGCATGACAACAATCTTACTAAAGCTCAAAGAAAACTTTGGCGCGATTGCTACTGCGTTGCGCCAATAACGATAGGCGCCACGCCCCGCGGTACAGGGCCGAAATTTTCCCCGCCGTCTGATTGAATTTCGCCCGTTGACGGATGCGATGTCACTTCGGTGAAACAAATTGACGGTATCTAAGGGGAGCGGCGCCCGCTAGAACGCGCGTCTTCCATTTCAGGAAAATAATATATGTCCGTTGAGTCGATCGACTATACCTCTACGGCGCTGCCGGTTTGGCGATTGTCGTGGGGTCTGGTGATCGTGGCCGTGGCTGTCGGTCTGTTAAGTCTGTGGCCATTTTGGGATGGCTTAACCCGGATGTGGGGTTGGTGGATCGATTCACCCGAATACAGCCACGGATTGTTGATACCGCCTGTCGCGGCGTTCTTGATATGGCAACAAAAGGACCGGTTGGAGCGCGTTCCCTTTACCGGAAGCTGGTGGGGCGTCGCGCTCGTTTTGCTGGGCGGTGCGGTGTTGATCGTGGGACAGCTGGGCACCGTGTTCACGGTCGTGCAATACGCCTACGTCATCACGCTCTGCGGCTTGATTTTGTCCTTCTTGGGCCGGCCTGCGTTCCGGCTCATCGCGATTCCTCTCCTGATCCTGCTATTCATGATTCCTTTGCCACAATTTGCACTCGCCAATCTGTCCACGAAATTGCAGCTGCTGTCCTCCCAAATCGGCGTCGCTGTCATGCGGCTGTTTAATATCAGCGTCTTTGTCGAGGGCAATGTCATCGATCTCGGCGGATATAAATTGCAAGTCGCCGAGGCCTGCAGCGGGCTGCGCTATCTGTTTCCGCTCATGACTCTGGGGTTTTTGATGGCGTACTTTTACAAGGGTGCGCTATGGAAAAGAGTACTGCTGTTCTTATCCAGCATTCCGATCACGGTACTCATGAACAGCATTCGAGTGGGTGTCATTGGGGTCACGGTGGAGTACTGGGGCATCGAGATGGCCGAGGGCTTCTTGCACGAGTTTCAAGGCTGGATGGTCTTCATGGTTAGTACAGGGGTGATGCTTGGCGAGATCGCACTGCTCAACCGCGTCGGGCATGAACCAGGCACCTGGCGCCAGCTTTTTGGGGTCGAGTTTCCAACACCGACGCCGGCTGGAGTTTCGATTCGGCAACGCAGGGTACCGGCGACCTTCATCGTCGCAGGTATATTGCTGATCGGCTTTGTCGCCACGACCTTAGCATTGCCGCGACCCGCCGAGGTTATTCCCTCGCGCACTACATTCGCGGGATTCCCCATGCAATTGGGCGAATGGCGCGGCCGCCCCAACACTCTCGAGGGCATTTATTCAGATGCCCTTAAGCTCGATGATTATCTTTTGGCGGATTATGTCGGTCCTTCCGGTCACGCCGTCAATCTTTACATTGCGTACTACGACTCGCAGCGCAAGGGCGAGGCCGTGCATTCGCCGCGCTCGTGTCTGCCGGGCGGCGGTTGGCAATTGCGCGAGTTCGACCAGCGCACCTTGGGCGGTGTCAAAATCGATGGGCGGCCGCTTCGGGTCAACCGCACGCTCATCGAACTGGGCGACCAACGGCAGTTGGTTTACTACTGGTTCGAACAGCGCGGCCGCGCCATCACCAACGAGTTCGTCGTCAAGTGGTACTTGTTCTGGGATGCCTTGACCCGCCATCGAACCGACGGCGCGTTGGTGCGGTTGATCACGGCCCTCCCCCCGAGCAGTGACGAAGCGGATGCCGATCGCCGGCTCGTCGACCTTGCCGCGCAGATTGCGCCGACGCTGACGCGCTACGTACCCAATTAGGGGCGGCATGTTATTCGTTATGCCTTTTTTGCTGGCGATGGTCGTCACCATGGCGTGGCTGCCCGTGTTCGGGCGGGTCGCGACCAAATGGCGAATCATCGATCACCCAGGCGAACGAAAGGTGCATGCGATGCCGATTCCGCGCATCGGCGGTGTCGCCATGGCGATCGGCGTGCTGGTGGCCGCCGTCATCGTGATCCCTCTGGATCAATCGAGTCGGTATTTTCTGATTGCGGCCGGTGTATTGACCGTGTTCGGGACGCTCGACGATCGCTTCGATTTGGACTACCGGATCAAGCTCGTGGGTCAAGTGGCCGCCGCTCTCATTGTTGTGCTCGGCGGCGACGTTCAGATTCATGGGCTGACGTTCGACGACCAGATGCCCTTGCCCGACTGGGTATCGGTTCCCCTGACCCTATTTTTTTTGATTGGAATTACCAATGCCATCAACCTGGCCGACGGCCTCGACGGTCTGGCCGGGGGTACGACTTTCCTGTGCCTGTGTGCGCTTGCCATCCTTGCCTTCAGCAGCGGCCAATTGTCCTCTACAGCGCTCGCTCTGGCCTTCGGCGGCGCGGTCTTGGGGTTTCTCCGATACAACACCTATCCGGCCAGCGTGTTCATGGGTGACGCGGGCAGTCAGTTGCTCGGTTTTGCCGTCGGGGTATTGAGTCTGCGCGCGACTCAGAGCGGCAACAGCGTGGTGAGCGCCGCAACGCCGATTCTCCTCTTGGCTCTGCCGATTTTGGATACCTTAAGCGTGATGACGCAGCGAATCAGCGAGGGGCGATCGCCGTTCAGCGCCGACAAGAATCACATTCATCATAAATTGCTGAGCCTGGGTTTCGACCACCACGAAGCCGTGATGGTCATTTATGCCGTTCAGGCCGATTTATTCATCCTGGCATATTGGATGCGGTACGAATCCGATTTCGCGATTTTGGGCGTGGTAACCCTGTTCTTTGTCGGTGTACTTGCTTTGCTGCAGATTGCGACGCGGCGGCACTGGAGGTTTCGTACTGGGCGGGATGCCCAAAGGGACACGCCGCTGTCGCGCTTGGTTACTACCCTGCACCAACCTCGATACCTGCCCCGATGGTCCTACGTCGCGGTCGCAGTGGGTATAGGGGCGTACGCCCTGCTGGTCACGGCCGAGACCGTCAGGTTGAGCAGCGACGTACGGCTGCTGTTGATGGCCCTGCTCGCCGTCACCGTCATTTGGTTCGGAATCCTGCGCGTCAAGCCCTTGAGCATCGTGGAAAAGGCTTCGCTTTACATCACCGCCGCCGTGCTGGTCTACACGGACAGCGTTGTGGTGTACGACCACGCCGTAACCAACGTCTTGAACTGGACAGCGATTTTGACGGCGGCTGCGGGAACGTTGGTGCGTCTGCGGCTCGCCAAGGATCGGGCCTTTGAACTGACGCCGCTGGATCTCATCGTGTTGTTCGTCGCGCTGGTGGTTCCCAGTCTGCCGGGAACCTTGGGCTTGCCGCACGGCGGCGCGCTTGGGATCGCGAAGCTCGTGATTATGTTCTATGCCATCGAGGCGTTGCTGAGCCGCGTGGAAATCCAGACTGTCTGGCTGCGGCTGGGGGTGACGGTACTGCTGGCCGGGCTCATCGTGCGTCCGTTGTTGTAATCCTTGGGTTCGTCATGTGAACGTCATCTGACGTCCGTACGCTTTTCGGTCCAATCCTAGTCTTGGAAGTCCGCCATGTTGCCCCGAGCGCTCCTTGCCCCCGTGTTCATCGGTTTGCTGTCGCTCACCTTGCTATCGGCAACGGGTTGCGGCGGCGCCGCAGCGCGCGAGGCGAAGCATCTGGAGAAGGGACAAGCCTTTCTTGCCAGCGAGAATTTCGCCAAGGCCCGCGTTGAGTTTCAAAATGCCCTGCAGATCGCGCCCAAAGATGCCGCGGCACGCTTCGACATGGGCGTCGTCGACGAGAAATTGAACAATCCGCGCGAGGCCGCGCAGTTCTACCAAGGTACGCTCGATGTCGATCCTCAGCACGTGGGCGCCCGGACGAACTTGGGGCGACTTTATTTGTTGTCCGGCGCGCCCAGCCGCGCCCTCGAACTCATCGGCCCTGCGCTGGAAACGCACCCGGATGACGCGGAACTTCTGAGCATACGCGCCGCCGCGCGCTTGCAGCAGAAAGATCTGAGCGGGGCGCAGGCCGACGCGGAGCGTGCCGTGCAGTCGGCGCCAACCAGCGAGAACGCGGTGGCAGTGCTGGCCGGCATTTACACCTCTACCGGCGCCAACGACAAAGCGCTGAAACTGCTCGAACAATCCATTGAAAAGATCCCGGGGACGGTCGATCTGCGCCTGGTATTGGCACAACTTTACTCACAGCAGAATCGTCTCCCTGAGGCGGAAGCCTTGCTGTTGAAGCTGGTGGAACTCAAGCCGAAGGAGAAGGCGCATCGGCTGCGGTTGGCTCAGTATTATGCGCGCCTCGATCAAGTCGACAAGGGTGAAAGTACGCTGCGGGAAGCCGTCAAGGCCTTGCCGGAGGAACGCGACCTGAAACTCGCACTCATCGATTTTTTGGCCGCCCGCCGCAGTCGCGACGTGGCAGAGAAAGAATTGAAGCAGATGGTGGCCGCGACGCCCGATGACGATGAATTGAAATTCGCGTTGGCGAGATTCTATGAAAACGGTCACCAGCCGGCGCTGGCCGAGACCATTTATCAGGGCGTCATTGACCGGGAAAAGCTCAACCCCGCTGGTTTGAGCGCCCGCAACCGGCTGGCGGTGCTGCGTGCGCAGCGCGGCGATACGGCCGGTGCGTTAGCCCTCGCCAACGAGGTGCTCGCGACGAGTCCGCGCGATGACGACGCACTGCTGATGCACGGCAGTCTCGCGTTGGCCAAACAAGATCCCCGATCCGCGATAGCGGATTTGCGCGCAGTGCTGCGCGACCAGCCGAACGCGATCGGTGTGCTCAGAATTTTGGCGCGCGCTCATCTGGCCAACGGTGAGCCGGCCGTCGCCGAGGAAACGATGCGCCACGCCGTCGAGGCCAATCCGAAGGACGCCGCACTGCGGCTGGATTTCGCGCAACTCTTGGTCCAGTTGGGAAAGCCTGAGCAGGCGAAGCCGATCTTGGCGGAATTAGTCAAGGAGCAGCCCGACAACGTGTCGGCCCTCGATGTGCAGTTTCGTGTGGCCCTGTCGACCAACGACTTGGCGACCGCTAAGGCTGCCGCCGAAGGCATTGTCGCGACGCAGCCCAAAAGAGCCACCGGATACTGGTACGGGGGCATGATTGCCGAAGCGGAGAAGCGCACCGAAGACGCCCTGCGTCTGTATGCGCGAGCGGCGGACGCGCAGCCTGACGTGATCGAGCCCGTGCAAGCGGAGATGCGGCTGTTGGTGGCCACGAAGCGAGTCGATGAAGCATTCAAGCGTGCGAATGACCTGTCGGCGCGGTATCCCAAGAATGCTATGGGCCCTGAGGCGAAGGGCGAGCTTCTGCTAGGCGAAGGGCGCAACGCGGAAGCGCAGAGCGCATTTAACGAAGCGATCGCACGAGCGCCCAAGTGGTGGCCTCCGTATCGGGGCTTGGCTATGGTACAGCGCGCGGCGAACAATCCAGAGGGAGCCATCGAGATCTTGAGGAAGGCGCAATCGGTCGTCGAGAAGAGCGAAGAGATCGGGATTGAATTGGCCGGGCTGCTAGAGGCGACCGGTAAGGCCGATGAGGCCATCGGTGAATACGGAGAGATCATCAAGCGCAATCCGCAATCTGAATTCGGCGTGAATAATCTCGCCATGCTCCTGGTGACGTACAAGAAGGATCAGGCCAGTTTGGACCAAGCCAAGGCGCTGTCTGCGCGATTTGCTAATTCAGTGAATCCGTCCTTCATGGACACCTACGGTTGGGTGCTTTACAAGCGCGGTGAAACTGCCGCTTCGGTGCAGGTGCTTCAGCGTGTGGTTGCGAAATTGCCCGATGAACCCGTCGCGCGCTACCACCTAGGCATGGCGCAATCACAGTCGGGCAGCAATTCGGAGGCGCGCGATAATTTGACGCGCGCGGTGAATTCCGGAACCAAGTTCACGGGGCTGGATGAAGCCAGGGCGATGCTCGACAAGATTGCGAAAGTGCCTGCGACCGCCTCCGTCGCTCCGAAGTCCTGACGCTGCGGTAGTCACTGTCCCGTCATTTGATGGGCATTAGGCCGTAGCGGATGTCCGACGCTATACCTAAGAATAAATTGATATATGGATGGGAGATCGGAATGAAAGAAAGGTTGCGCCGATGGCTGCCGATGGCCGTGCTTCTGATCCCTGCGCTGGCTGTACACGCGCAGACGACGGGTCCGCTACTCCCTGAAACCAAATTGGCGGCGGTGGCTGGTGCTCCCTCGGCCACTCAAGAGACGTTCACGATCGCGACAGCTCAGGATCTGGTGGCCACACTCACCGATCTGCAAACCCCGGCCGCTCTCACCGGTGCCAGCATTGTGGTGACGCAAGGCGCCAAAATAGCCGGTATGGCCACGATGGCGCCGCCGGCCACCAGCGCAACGGTAAGTCTGCCGGGTGCGACAGGGCAATATTCGCTGTATGTGATCGGCACACCGAGCTCTACGTTCAACGTCGGAACCTTCAGCGTGTGTGTCGCACCGAAGGCTAGTCCGAGCGCCTGCATTCAGGCTGCGTCGATCTCCGGTAACATCACCGTGCAATCGGCACCCGCGGATCCGACCGTTTCGACGGTCTCCACGACGCTGACCGTCACCACAGGCGGGGCGTATACGTTCACCTACGCAGACGCTCGATTCCCGGTGGCGTTGGCGGTCGCGCCCAGCCTCGCGCTGTTCCAGGGGAGCACACTGATCGCGGCGCCGATCCCGGCGTCGCCCGCCACAATCGCTTTGAATCCTGGTACTTACACCTTATTCGCGATCGCCCAAGCCGATCCTACGGCGAAGGCGGGATTGTACGGAATCACGATCTCGGGTCCGGCGGGTGTTGCGCCGTTGCTCAGCAGCGCGTTCCCGGTCGGAACCTTGGGCCCGGCTTCACAACCGAACAACCCAAGCACACAAAGCGTCACGTTGACGGTGACCGACTTTGCATTCCCGACGGCGCTTGCCGGCGCCAGCGCCGTGGTGACATCGGGGGTCACGATCGTCGGTACGGCCTCCGCCGCCGGAGGTGCATCGAGCTTCACGGCTCCGCAGGGAATTTTGCAAGTTTGGAGCTTCGGCACGGCGGGAACGGATGCGGGCACCTATGAAGTCGATCTCATGTCGGCTGCGGGTAGCCTTCTGCAGACAGCCTCTGGCGTCAACAATGGCAGCTCGCAGGCCTTTGCATTCGTCACTCCAACGCCGCTCGCCGCGGGGGCGTATCAGGCGACGGCGAGTGACTTCGAGTTTCCGGCGACCCTGCAAGGTTTGCAATTCGCCGTTGCCCAAAACGGAGCCATTCTCAAGAAGCTGGCGGTCGCAGGGGCTACCGGCTCGGTGAGCTTTGCGGCGGCGGCCGGTTCGGCAGTGCTGCTGGTCGATGCCACCACCCCGACCAACGGCAACGGGGTCTTTGACGTGAATGTCCAGACGAGCGCCACCGCGCCGCAGATGGTATTCGATCAAACCCAGGTTGTGACCGTCTCGTCAGGCGTGTTCACATCCCAGACGATCAATTTCGGTACGTCGGGAAATTTCGACGTGACGTTGACGGATCTCAAGTTCCCAGCTCAATTCCAAAGCCTGGCGTTGGTCGTTTCGGCCCACGGCGCCCTGGTCGGCAAGATCTTCGGCGGCGGGACGTTCACCATCCCCGCCACGCCGGGCGCGTATCAATTGAATTTTGTGGCGATGCCTGGATCGACGATGGCTGGAGTCCAGCAACAATACGGTTTGTATGGCGTGCAGATCGTCAATTCTGCGCCCACGGTCACCTTGAAGGCGTCGCCCGCGACCGTGACAGTCGGCGGTGCGACGACCTTGAGTTGGACGTCCACCAACGCCACGAGTTGCACCGCCAGCGGCGGCACGTTCACGATGGGCAGTCAGAGCATCGGTTCGGGCACGACGTCCGTGAGCGTCGCCGCCACCACGACCTATACGTTGACCTGCACGGGACCGGGCGGCAGCAGCGCACAGTCCGTCGTCGTAACGGCAACAACCCCGCCCGCGAAATCCGGCGGTGGTGGGGGACTCGATCCAGGACTGTTGCTTTTCCTCGGGATCGTCGCGCTCCTTCGGCTGGGTAAATCGCTGGTGCGGCCGTGACGATAATCAAGACGTTTTAAGCCCGCCCGTCGAGAGTCAAGCATGCTCGACCCGGCAAGCGACTTTGCTCCCAAACGCAACACCGTTTGTCCGTGCGGCAGCGGAAAGAAGTATAAGCGCTGTTGTGGTCGAACCGCTGACGATCCGCATGCCCTGGGCGCGCACGCTGAAGCGCAGCGGTTGCTGTTGGAAGGAAATCGCTGCCTCAACGGAGGTCAATACCATGCCGCGATCGATTACTATGACCGTGCGGTTGCGCTGAATCCAAGCTTGCACCCGGCTTACAACGACTTGGGAGTCATGCTGGAGGCCAAGGGGCTTTGGCATGAAGCGCTGATCATTTTCCAGAAGACCGTCGAATACACGGCGGGTAAGCCCGTGGCCCCCCGGACGGGACTCAACTTTCTGAAATTCATTCATAACTACCAGGTGCATTTGTTCAAGCTGCAGCGTACCGCTGCAAATGACCCCGCCGCTATTTGTACGGAACACCTCAAGTTTGGCCGGCAAATCGAAAACATGATGCGGCCATATTGGCGCGCTCATGAAAATCCGATCGAACCGGAACGGCGCCTGCGGGTGGGATACGTATCGCCGGATTTCCGCAAGCACTCGGTGGCCTATTTCATCGAACCGGTGATTGCTCTGCATGACCGGGATCAGGTCGAAGTTTTCTGCTATTACACGTGCCCCACCAGCGATCCTGTCACAAGGCACTTCGAGGAGATTTCGGATCATTGGCTGGACTGCGCCGAGATATCCCCGCTGCTATTGGCCGATCGGATGCGCAAGGATGGCATCGATATCCTGGTTGATCTTGCGGGCCATACGTTCGGCAATCGAGCGCTGGCGTTCGCACTGAAGCCGGCGCCCATCCAGATTTCCTATCTGGGATATCCCGCCACGACCGGGCTGTCGGCGATCGACTATCGATTGACGGATGCGCTCGCCGACCCAGCCGATGTCACCGACCGTTATTTCGTCGAAAAGCCGCTGCATCTGAAACCGGCGATGATCGCTTACCGGCCGGGGTTTGGGCCGACCGGCCTGCTCGGCGACGATCCGTTGCCGGTGCAGTCCGCTCCGGTACTTCGAAACGGTCATGTCACATTTGGCTGTTTCAACGACGTAACGAAACACAACGACGATTTAATCGCGACCTGGGCCCGCCTCCTTGCCCGCGTGCCGGGGTCGAAGCTGGTCCTCAAGTCCTCACACGGATTGCTCGAGCAGCAATCTGCGGTGCGCCTGGGATTCGCCGCGCACGGAATCGACCTGGAACGGCTTGTATTATTGGACCGGGAGGAGGATACCGCGAGGCACCTGGCCCGGTACTCGGACATCGACATCAGCCTCGATACGTTTCCCTATAACGGCGTTACCACCTCCTGCGAATCGTTGTGGATGGGCGTGCCGTTCGTCACCTTGGCGGGCCGGACTCCGTCCTCGCGCATGGGCGTGAGCATTGCGACCAATCTGGGACATCCTGAATGGATCGCCCATTCACGGGACGAGTATGTGGACAAGGCCGCCGCCCTGGCCTCCGATCCTCAGCACTTAAACCAGATGCGCCTGGCACTGCGTCAAGCGCTGACGGACTCGCCGCTTATGGACACGCGGACATTTGCGCGGACGCTCGAAGCCGCCTATCGAGGCGTTTGGCGGGATTGGTGCGCGAATCAAGAGCCAAGGGCTGTATGAAATTACACGTTGGCGGACAGGAACGGAACGACGGCTGGTCGATTCTGAACGTCTTGCCGGGTCCGCATGTGGATTACGTCGGCGATCTGCGCGACTTGAGCCGTTTTGCCGACGGCTCGATCGATGCAATTTACGCGAGCCATGTGCTTGAGCACGTGAGTCAGGCGGAGGTCCTGCCGGTGCTTCTGGGCGTTCACCGGATATTAAAGCCCGGGGGACCATTCATGGTGTCGGTGCCCGATCTGGACGTGCTATGCCATCTGTTCATCAGCCCCTGGGCCCCGCCCGATATGAAATGGCATGCGATGCGGATGATGTTCGGTGGTCAGATCGACCGCCACGACTTTCACTTCGTCGGCTTCAATGAAACCTTCCTGAGAGACTTCCTGACGAAAGCCGGTTTCACCGACATTCGGCGCGTCCAATCCTTCGAGATCTTCAAAGATACCAGCGAGTTCCAACCCTATGGATTCCCGATCAGCCTGAATCTGATTGCCAGTTGAGCCGCCGGGCGCTGTGCGCGCTGTCAGTCCAAAGTCGCCTGTCAAGGGTGCGTGTCGCACAAATTTCACAGGATTGTTCAACTGACGACATACACCCCTCGTATCTTACGCGCACGTCGACACCTTCGGCGGTACAGCCCCGGCCGCGCGATCGGTGGCGGGTCTGTGCGTTTGGACGCGCGCCAAGGCGGGGCTTTGAGCGTACTAGATTGAATTTAGGGGATTTCTAACTTTAAGCGAGGATCTTATGCAAACGACTAGGATTTCAATAGCGATCGCGTCCTTGTGCGCCATCGGGTTGGGGATGAGCCAGCAAGCGTCCGCGGCCGTCGCGACGGCGGGTAGCGGCACCGGAGCTCTGATTTTGGCAGTCGTCGACTCGTCTACCGGCGCGACTTTTTTCCAGGACCTGGGCAAACCGACCGCCAGCATGACACCGACCACCAACGCGTCGTTCGTATCGGACGTCCACCTCGACGCGAACTATCAGGCTCTGGTGACCGAAGCCGGCACCGGCCCCACCGCCCACCAATTGCTTTTCGCGGTGGTTGGCGGTGCGAATGGCGCCAGCGCTCCCGGCGGCGCGAACGATTACCTGACGACCTCGGGCCCCCAAGTCTACGGCCCGAACACGCTGACCAACGCCAACCTGCGCAATTTCAACCTCATCGATCAGAACATTCTCAGCCCGTTGAATGGCGTCACGGAAAGCGCGAACAAGACATTCTACATTGACCCCAACAACACAGTGGGCGGCCCCACCACACCCACGTACGCCCAGTCGACCGGCTTGTGGACGTGGAATGGAAAAACCGGGATCAACACCGTTCTCAACGTCGGCACGCCGCAGAATTTCTTTTACCTGACGGGCACCGGCACCCTCGGCCACGCCACGCCGACCCTCGAAGGCACGATGAGCTTTAGCGGGGGCGTTCTGACCTTCACAAGCAACAACACCGGCGCGCCCGTTCCGTTGCCCGCCGCCGTTTGGCTGCTCGGCAGTGGTTTGGCCGGTTTGGTTGGTGTTGGCCGCCGCCGCCGCTCGGCGGTCTGATCCGGCTCACGACCTGATTGCAATAGCTTAATTTTAGGAGATATCTATGAGTATGAATAAATCCGCCCTCGCCGCGGCCATCGCCGCGGCGATCGGTGCATCCGTGATCGGCGCGCCGAGTGCGAATGCCGCTCCCGTGTCGCTGACTCAAATGGGCTCATCGGCGGTTCTGCCGATCATTGAGCAAGTGTGGCACGACTATTGTGTGGCTGGAACGCTGGCCGAATATCGTGACGCGACGGCCGCTACGGCGGCGGCGTACACGGCGGGTGGCGGCTCCTACCGCATTTACACCTGCACGATCGCGACCAACGCGACCACGACGGCCGCTTCGATTGCGGGCGATACGCTGACCTACAACGAGCGCGGCACGGGCGGCTCCATTTTTGGTGTCGTCCCGGTCGCTCAAGGCTCGGCTCAGACCATGATGACGACGACAGGCTGCACCAACGTCGGTGCAATAGCACCGGCCGCGACTGCCTTCGCCTGCTCTCCGATATCGACGGCCTCGGTGGTTCCCGACATCGGTATCTCCGACGTCGAACCCGGCCTGTTCTACGGCACGAACCCCAACCTCCCCGCGGCCTTCCCCACGCCGCTGAATGCGGCGGATCAGGCTAAGCTGACTCCAACGCCGTTTGTTCAGCAGGTTTTCGGCGTCGGCGTCGGCTCTGCCGTCAAGGCTTCGGTCACGAATCTGACCACGTCGCAGATTACTTCCATTCTGAACGGCACCTATTCCGATTGGCATGAAGTCAATTCGGCGATCGCAGCCGGCACGGCGATCACGGTGTGCGAGCGCACCGCGGGTTCGGGAACGCAGGCAGGCGCGAACGCCATTTTCCTCAACAATCCTTGTGCGCCCAGTGGCGGACTCGGCAGCGTGGGCACCGCAGTGCTGAATGCCAGCACGAGCACCCTGATTGCGTGCTTGAATGGCAATGCGGGTCATGCGATTGGGATCCTCGGTCTGGCGGACGGTCCGAAGGCTGCCGACACATTCGCGCTCGTTTCCATCGGCGGCACCGCGCCGTCGGCGGCCAATGCCGCGACGGGGTCCTACCCGTATGAGGTCGAATCGACGATCAACACGCGCGTGATCACCTCGTACACGGCCGAGCAGCAGAAGCTGATCAACGCGCTGGCGGGTGTGTTCAGCGATCCGGCCAGCCTCTCCACGGTCAACACCGGTCTGCCGGCGCCCGCGGTGAATGCGTTGAGCGCGAACTACGCCCCGTCGACCCCGTACGCTGCCTCGAACCCGGTGGAATGGGGATCACGCGGCGGCAGCACCTGCGCGCCGTACTCGCTGTTGTTCCCGTAATCCGGGACCCAGCCGGTCGGAATCGCGGCGCCTGAGCAGTGTAATAAAAGAATCATAAGGGCGCGTCAGACTAGTTGAACTTAAGGCCCCACGCATCTCTGCGTGGGGCCTTTCTTGCTGGGATGGGCACACTCGTTGAGCTTACAGAGTCCGCGGTCGGCAAGCTTTGAAGCTGTGCAGGGCGCTTTGCGCGTGTGACTGGTCACGGTTGGGCCACACACTGATTGACGTTTACGATGCAAGCTCATTCATTTCCCCTCCTTGCGCTTGCGCTGCTTCTGAGCGCGAGCCTGCACAGCCGCACGAGTCTCGCGGACGAAAAGCCCGCGCCGTCCACCCCGGTCAAGGCTCCCGCGGAAGCCGAAAAATTCAATATCTGGGAATTTCGCGTATTGGGAAACACGCAACTTTCATCCCCGGAAATCGAGCGGGTCGTGTATCCGTTTCTCGGAGCCGGCAAGATTTTCGACACCGTCGAGGCGGCTCGCTCCGCGCTCGAAAAGTACTATCACGATCAAGGGTATGGAACCGTTTTCGTCGATATTCCCGAGCAGGAGGTCGGGGACGGCGTCGTTCGATTGCGGGTGACCGAAGGCCGATTGGCGCACGTGAAGATAACCGGTGCGCGCTATTTTTCCGGCCGGATCATCCGCTCGCAGCTGCCCGAGGCGGAGGCCGGCACGGTGCCGAACGTGACCAAGCTGCAGCAGCAGCTCGCCCTCGTGAATTCGCGAAGCCCGGATTACGCTGTCGTGCCGGTCCTTCACGCCGGAAAAACCCCGGGCACCGTTGACCTCGACCTCAAGGTGCAGGATCACGTCCCGCTCCATGGCAGCCTGGAAATCAACAACCAGCGAAACCCCGACACCAAGCCGCTGCGGACCAATGCATCCCTGAGCTATGACAATGTGGGTCAACGCGGCGACAGCGTGTCGTTCCAGTATCAAACCGCGCCGCAGGACCCTTCGAACGTTAGAGTGGTTGCGGGCACCTATGTGTTCCGCCTTCCCGACGATCTGCCCGCGGTCACCTTGTACGCCATCGACACGCACAGCGACGTCGCCACGATCGGGACGCTGTCGGTGCTCGGAACGGGAGATATTTTCGGTGTGCGCCTCGTCTGGCCGATCACCAATACCGCGACTCGAACCGAAAGCGTATCCGTCGGGATGGATTACAAAAAATTCCTCGACAACGTCAATGTCACACCCACGCAAAAGATCACAACTAATGTCAATTACCTGCCCTTCACGGTGAGTTACAGTGTGAATCTCAACGACTTGCACGGCGGCGCCACTACGCTCTCCTGCGGGCTGACCTTCGGACCGCGCGGACTCGTCAGTTCGCAGGCAGCGTTTGAAAACACGCGGTACAACGCGCCCAGCGACTTCATCTACTTCCGCGGCTCCGGCGCGCGCACGCAGCCGCTGCCGTTCGGAGCGTCCGCGCATCTGCAGGTGGACGCCCAGGCCAGTCCGGGTCCCTTGATCTCGAACGAGCAATTCACGGTCGGCGGCGCGCAGAGCGTGCGCGGCTACTTTGAATCCGAAAACCTGGGCGATTCCGGTGTCCGCGCCTCATTTGAATTGCGTTCGCCCGCGCTGCATCCGAGAGCATCGCCCAGCAATCGGATCTATGGTTACGGCTTCTATGATTGGGCCGCGATCGAGATGCACGACCCGCTGCCCAACCAGGCCGGAAGCGCAACACTCCGCAGCACCGGCGTGGGCCTCCGATTCAATGCACTCGATCATCTCGATGGCAACATCGACTGGGCCTACATTTTGGAAAATGGGCCGCGCACATTGAACGGCGACAGCCGCTACAATTTTTCGTTCAGATACGGTTTTTGATCCACGAGGAGCGGCACATGACAATCGTCGGGACACAGGTGATGCTGCGCTGGATAACCCAGTATCCCCGCTTGCGCGGCGCGGCCGCGACGGGCGGTTCCCAAGCGCGCTCATGCGTGGTGCGGCGTCTGACGCTCATTCCGGCCGCGACATCGTTGATGAGTATCGCTTTCGCCGGCAACCTGCCCGTCCCGTGTTCGACCGGCGCCTGCGGTGCGACCGGTCCGAGTTCCTGGGTCTCATCCGGCAGCGCGACGGCCACGCAGACGGCCACGCAGATGAACATCAACCAGCAAACCAACCAGGCCATCCTCAATTGGCAAAGCTTCAATATTGCCGCGGGATCGGGCGTCAAGTTCAATCAGCCCGGATCATCGTCGATCGCTCTAAACCGGATTTTTCAGAATGATCCCAGTCACATTTTCGGCAATCTCACGGCGAACGGCCAGATTTATCTCATCAATCAGAACGGCATCATTTTCGGGCCGCATTCGCAGGTCAACGTCAATTCTCTGATCGCCTCGACGCTGGATCTCAAGGACTCAACGTTTCTCGGCGGCATCATTCAGCCGAACCTGCTCGTCAACGACCAGCCGGCATTTTTCTCCGATGGCCGTACATTCGTCGTCGATCAAAATGGAAACATGGTGGCCGGAGCCGATGGCCATCCGATTCCCGTGGCTGTCGAAGTTCAGGCGGGCGGGCAGATTGCCTCCCAGGCCGGCGGGCGGGTCATGCTGCTGGGCCAGCAAGTCGACAATGCCGGCGCGATTTCTGCGCCTAGCGGCCAGGTCATCCTGGCGGCAGGCCAGAAGGCCTATTTGCAGGCGAGCAGCGACCCATCGCTGCGCGGCCTGATCGTCCAGGTGGACGGTGGAGGAAGCGTTTCGAATCGGTTAACGGGACAGATATCCGCCACCACCGGCAACGTCACGCTATTAGGGCTCGCCGTCAACCAGGAGGGGCGCATTTCGGCCACGACCTCGGTCAACTTCAACGGGTCGATCCGATTGCTGGCTGAAGACAGCCACGTCGCATCTCGAATCGACGCTACGGCCACCGGAACATTGGAACTCGGCGCCCAAAGCGTGACGAGCGTCGTGCCGGATCTTTCGGATCCGTCGACGGCTGCAGAGTCGCAGTTGCCGTTTGCTTCGAGCATTCAACTTGTCGGACACCAGATTCACCTGGCCGGGGGCAGTGCCGTGACGGCGACCGGCGGACAGGTCCTGATCGATGCAACACAGAATCCCTACGCCGCGAGCCAGGGAACCGTGATCCCGCCGGATCCGGGATCGCAGATCCGCATCGATGGCGGCGCATCGATCGATGTGTCGGGATCGAACGTGAACCTGCCGATGTCGAGCAATATCATTTCGGCGCAATTGCGAGGCAACGAGCTGCGCAATGATCCGCAGCAGCGAAACGGGGTACTCCGAGGCCAGACCGTGTACATCGACACGCGCGCCGCCAACGGCAAGGGTACGACGATCGCGGACGTGACCGGGGAAATCGGCAACATTGCGCGCTCCGTCGGCCAACTGGCGACGAAGGGCGGGACCATCAGCGTGTTGTCGGAAGGCGACGCGGTTCTCGCACAGGGCGCAACACTGAATGTGTCCGGCGGCAGCGTGGCCTACTCTGGAGGCGTCATCGCGACGACACAACTCGTGGGCGCGGATGGCCATGTGTACGACATCGGCAGCGCGGACCCCAATCTGACCTATACCGGCGTCATCAATCCAACGGTCAGCACGACGAACACGAAGTGGGGCGTCATCAGCAACTTCCCAACGTTCGTCAGCAATGCCCACTATGAACCCGGCTACCTTCAAGGGGCGGATGCCGGTACCGTGCAATTCGCGGGACGGAGTCTCGTCGTCAACGGAACGCTGCTGGGTTCGGCGACCGCCGGACCTCTTCAGAGAACGGCCGCCTCGCAGCCGCTCGGCGGGCAGCTGATCATCGGAAACCTAAATGGAGGCAAGACGGATTACGTCGCGCCTTACGTCGAGTTTCGGTCAGATCCACTGCCGATTTCGGTTGCACCGGGCACGCCGCTGGTCGGCCTGCTCGATACGCTGGAGTTGCCGACGACCTATCTGACCGCCGGCGGCTTTTCCAGAACGACGGTATACAGCAACGGCCGGATTGTGGTTCCTGCCGGCCTGTCGCTCGATCTGCGTCCGAATTCGGCGTTTAGCTTGACTGCCCCGGAGATTGATCTGTCGAGCAGCGTCAGCAGCCCGGGCGGCAGCATCCAACTCACATCGAACATACCGACCGGTGCAGTGCTGCCTTTTCCGGGCCGCGGCGGCATCGTCGTTGGCGACGGCGTCACATTGGACGTGAGCGGCCGTTGGGTCAACGACGCCCCCGCCCTCGCGGGTGGAAATCCTACGGATGCGATTGTCAACAATGGCGGCGCCGTCAGTCTCTCAATGTCGACGCCGGGCGGAGAATTGACATTGGGAACCGGCGTCCACATCGATGTATCGGCCGGCGCATATGCCGCGCCCAACGGCGCGATGACGCTGGGCTCGGCGGGCCGCATTGCGCTCACAACTGCCGCCGACAACAGCGCTTTCCAGATCGGGCACGGCGATTCGTTCACGGGTTATGGAATCAACGGCAGCGCAGGCGGCAGCTTGACGATCATCGGGAGTCGGCTGCAAATCGTGCACAACAACGACCCATGGCCGGTGACTCAGCGCGTCGATTTCAGCGACCCCACGGCCTTATCGTTCAATCTGTCCGACAGTCTGTTTTCGCAAGGAGGTTTCTCCTCATTCACCATCGGGGCGAATGGTCCGAAAACGACGGATGTGAACCAGATGACCGTGGCGCCGTTGATCATCAGCGGCCACGCGTCCATCGATGCCGTCGTCGCCACCCGGATGCTTCCCGCCGATGTCCTGCTGCAACAAGGATCGGGAGCCCGGCTTGCCTCGTTTGCACCCGCCGAAGTACCGCCCGACTACATGAGATTGCCGGTCAATCTGGGCTTCAGTGTTGCACCGCTGTCAACCGTCACTCCGGGCACCGCGGGCGATTTGATCGTGGCCAGCGGCGCGCAGCTGGCCGCCGATCCGAAATCGGTATTCTCGTTTATTGCACCGACGAACATTCACTTAGGCGGCACTTTGGACGCTCCCGCCGGCACGATCAGCCTGACATTGGCGCCGCCATCCACCAACCTCGAGGCAGGCTATATTCCCACGCAGGGAATTTATTTGGAGCCCGGCAGCCTCTTGGATGTCAGCGGCACGACGGTGTTCAGCCCGTCGGCCACCGGATTGCGCACGGGCCAGGTGCTGGCCGGCGGCACCGTCAACGTAATCGCCGATCGCGGCTCGATATTTGGCCAGGCCGGTTCGGCGATCAATGTATCCGGCAGCAGTGCGACACTGGACATCCCCTCGGGGAGCACGCAAGCGAGCGGCGTCACTGCGGAAGATATCGCAAGCGCCGGCGGATCGGTCACGCTGATCGCGCCCGAATCCATTTTTCTCGACACAGCGCTGTCGGGGCAATCGGGATCCGCGGCCGGTACGCCCGGTCCCGCCGGCGGCAGCATTACGATTGCCCTGAGCCGCCATGACGGATTCGTGGCCATAGACTCCGCGAATACGACGGCGCCGCCGTTTCCGGTTACCCCGCGGGCGATAGTCGTCGGTCCGCCGGGACAGCGTCCGACGGCCGACGCGACGCTCATCGATCCGGCCGCGATCCAAAGCGCCGGCTTTTCGTCGGTGACCCTGGCGGCGGATGATGTGATTGACCTCGTGGCCGGCACGAACATCAGCGTCAATCAGCAGCTTTCCCTGCAGGCGCCGAATCTGACCGCCATCGGCAATGGACCCATCACGCTCCGCGCGCCGGTCGTGAGCTTGGGACCGACGAATCTCGCGACGCAGGCGGCCAATGCGCCGGCGCCCGGAAAATCCACGCTGTCGGTGCAGGCGGATCTAATCCAGCTGAACGGCAACACGGCTCTGCAAGGGTTTGCGCAAACCTCGTTGACCGCGTCGCATGACCTGCAAGCCATCGGCGTTCTCAGCGGGCAACAACTCATTGGCTCCTTCGCCACGTCGGGAAGTTTGCAGCTCGCCGCGAGCGAGATCTATCCGACCACCTTCTCTCAGTTTTCGATCTCGGTCCCGAATGGTTCGATCGACACCCGCTCGACCGGCAGCGCGGTGCCGGTCTTGTCAGCCGGTGGTTCGTTGACCCTGTCCGCCGCGCAAATAGATCATGAAGGCGCGATTG
>Ga0073928_10001839_pt1 | contig 39085 bp, 35 predicted proteins | sample PaiPotPPA55metaG_FD_76969 | JGI IMG/M metagenome (GOLD analysis project Ga0073928, IMG submission 76969) | Iron sulfur acid spring bacterial and archeal communities from Banff, Canada, to study Microbial Dark Matter (Phase II) - Paint Pots PPA... ... | reverse complement strand
GCTAGCGCCCCCGGCCGACGCGGCGGCAGCCTTCGCTGCATTATATTCGTACAAGGGAATCGTCGGCCGATTGATCGGCCCCGCCGGGCCGCGCGACGGCCGCCCGACCAAGGGGGCTATCTGCCCCGGTATTACGACCTCGGCGCGATCACTGAACGCCCTTCCTGACGGGGCGACTAACGCTCCCTGTGCAGCGGCCGCAACTGAGTCGACGCTTAAGGCGGCCTGACAGGCCAACGTCACCGTTAGGATCATCGCCACAGTTAGCCATGAGGCAGCCCTTATCTTTCGAAGAAATGCCTGGTTTGGAGTGAGTGATCGTTCGTAACTCAAGATGGTCCCCCTGTCTCGCCTGATAATCCCGAAATAAATCCAATATCGAGCCTATGAGGCGGGTAAACGTCTGCTCGGTCCAGTTCTAAGGATTCTATCGTTCCATCCGGCTTAGACGACTTAGCAAGAGACTCAGATTGTCAACGTTTTCTAGCTAATCATCAATTGGATAGTCTAAGGCTAAACTTCGTAGAGTCAAGCGGATATTGCGCTAACTGATAGATATATGGACCGAATCTGATATGCAGAACACTAAAGACCGAGGCTGTTACGCTAAAAAATCTTAACAGGCCAATGGAGCTAACGTTCGAGAAGCTGTTGACATCAAAACACATTTGGGCATAAATAACCGCCAACTGTTACCGTTCATGCTTTTGGGGGCCTATGAATATGTCGAAGGCGTCTATCCTGCCTCTCTTGTTTTTTAGGCTCCTTTTTATGATGGGGGCGGCTTTTTTTATTCTTCGAGTGCCCGAGGCCCTCGCGCAGGTCAACGTAAGCGTCCCGAACAGCTCTACTGGGACCGTCTTGAACGAGTTGGTGTCGCTCAAAGGCGCTCCGTCAACCGGTATTGTTGCGCCGCACGGCACCTCAGGCGGCATCGTGGGTGTTTGCAGGAGCAATTGCGGCAATATAGGAACGGCGACGATCACAACAGCCGGTCAGGTCCCCTGCGTCTTCAACTCGCCGACCACGTCCGGAGACTATGTTCAACTCGATACTGTTCTGGACGGGAGGTGCATAGATGCCGGATCGACCTACCCAACGAAGGGCGAGATTATCGGTCGCGTGCTCTCTTCGAACGCGCGGGCAGGGGTTTTTACAATCGATTTATTCTCCGCTGAGATAAAGACATCGGCCGGAGCTACAGGGCCTACCGGAGCAACCGGGGCGACGGGCGCAACCGGGGCGATCGGGCCGCAAGGCGTGCCAGGTGCAACGGGCGCTGTCGGCCCTCAAGGATCAGCCGGTCCGGCGGGTCCGCAAGGCGCGACTGGCGCAAGGGGAGCAACGGGCGCTGCCGGGCCGTCAGGCGCGCAAGGTCCAGCCGGTCCGTCGGGCGCAACTGGTGCAACCGGCGCGAGCGGGGCCACTGGTGCGACTGGGGCGGGGTTCGTCTTCAAGGGGCCGTGGACCTCCGGCGGGCCGTACGCCAAGAACGACGTGGTGACCAGTGCCGGATCGAGTTGGGTGGCGCTGCAGGGTAACAGCGGCACCACCGCACCCGAGAGCGACCCGACTAATTGGCAGTTGATGGCGCAGGTGGGGGCGACCGGTGCAACGGGCGCAACAGGGACGCAGGGCCCGGCCGGAGTTGCTGGACCTACGGGTGCACAAGGACCACCAGGGTCCGCAGGGCCGGCTGGCGCGCAAGGGCCAGCGGGGCCGGCGGGCGCGCAAGGTGCGACCGGTCCAACTGGGCCGACAGGAGCAAATGCTGCGAGCTTCATCCTGATGAGCACAGGCGGCGTGAACCTGACGGGAGGCACCACACCCCAGTTCTTTGGGGTAGGAACGGCCCCGACAACTGAAACCAGCGCTCAACAGGTAGTCGCCGGTTCGGGACACTTCACTTCGATCTACTGCACTGTTTCGGCGTCACCTGGCCTAGGCAGTTGGGCGTTCCAGCTTGACGACAACGCTAGTGCTGTGGGCCAAGTTACCTGCTCGATCAATGGCCTAACTCAGAGCTGTAATACGACTGGACTCAACGCAGGGTTCCGCGCCGGCGACCTGGTTGATATCCAAGCTAGCGCTACGCTGGCTCCGAGTGCGGCCGCAGCGAGCTGCTCCGTCGGAGTAGCTCCGTAGCGAAGAGAATCGAAGTCGGATCGACGAGCCTTAGCGCTCGACGACCCGGCGACAGCAGCGCCAGCTGTTGAGCAAGTAGAATCAGAAGAGTCCGGGAGCATCAAAAATGCGATTGCATGCGACACCATCGAGCGCTTTGAAGAACACGCTGATCGCAGGTGCGATCGCGTTACTTTGGTCCGCAGCCGCTTTTGCTGGCACACCAATGCTCGGGGCGGATTGTGGAGCCGGCGCTGCGATTGTGGGGTCGGACTCCGCAGGTAAGGTGACGTTAGGAACTCCCGAGCACAGCGCGACGGTGACCGGGTTGTGCACTTTAAGTTTCGGCGTCCCCTACACCAATCCACCTGCCTGCTCCGCGACTAATGAAACCAACCATGGAGGATTTCCTGCGCCGATGGGTACGAGGACGACCAACACCACACTCGTCATCGGATCTGCTGCCGGGTCTGCGCCAGGAGACATTATCAGTTACAACTGTGCTGACTACTAACACGTTATGTCCGTCCTGACTGCGAGACGTTCGGATAGAAAGCCGCGCCCGAATGGCTCACTTTCGGTCATTATCCCCGTCTATAACGAAGCCCCCTCGATAGAGCTTGTAATAGAGCGCGTACGCGCAACCGGCCTGCCAAGGGAAATTATTGTGGTCGACGACGGCTCGACTGACGACACTTTCGCGCGTCTCTCGAAGTTGCGATGGGGGCGGGGGCTGAGGCTGAGGCTTATACGCCATAAGGGCAATCGCGGTAAGGGGGCCGCGATCCGCACCGGACTGGAGTATGCCACCGGTGAATACCTCATCATCCAAGATGCCGACCTGGAGCTGGATCCAGCCGATTACCCAGCGCTCCTTGCACCGTTAATTGCTGAAGAAACCAACGTGGTTTATGGCGTACGCGAGAGTGATAGTCTGCGACGAGGGCCTTTGCTGTTTCTTGGCGTAAGACTGCTAACCTTAGTGACTAACTTGCTATATGGCTGCAGCATTCGCGATGAAGCAACAGGGTACAAGGTTTTCCGGCTGAGCCTGCTCCGACGAATCGTTCTGGAATGCGAGCGCTTCGAGTTCTGTCCTGAGGTAACGGCCAAAATATGCAGATTAGGCGAACGCATCTACGAGGTGCCGGTCTCCTATCATCCGCGGCCGGCGGGCGCGGGAAAAAAGATCCGCTGGACCGATGGCGTAATCGCCCTGCTGACGCTTCTACGCTACCGATTTCAGCCGCGTCGCCGCTTCGACCGCGAATACGAGACCGAACGAGCGGCGCTTGCGGCGGCTATCGCCGACTGAATCACCGCCACCGCGGGAATGGAAATCGTCGGGGTCGACCGAGCCTAAACCTCACCAGGCTGTGTAATAACTTTGTTGATACGCAGGGCTCCGTCGTGATACTGATCTCTGGATCACGACAGGAGGTCCTCAATGCGAGCGCCTGTTCGAAAACTCGGCAATTCCTCCGGCGTCATTATTCCCAAGCCGATACTCTCGCAAATCGGCATCGAAGTGGGCGACGACCTTGAACTATCCCTTGACCACGGTCGAATCGTGCTCGCCCCAGTGAAGCAGCATCCGCGCGCGGGTTGGGCCGATGCGGCCAAAGGTATTGCCGAAGCTGGTGATGACTCTCTGGTTTGGCCCGAATTTGCCAACAGCGGTGATGACGAATTGAAATGGTGAAGCCGATTGGTCCGGCGAACGTGAGCGTCACGCGTGGTGAGGTGTGGTTAGCGGCGCTCGACCCGACAGTCGGCAGCGAAATTCAGAAGACTCGTCTCATTATCTCACCAGCAGAGATGCACGATTACCTGCGGACCGTAATGGTAGCGCCCATGACAACAGGCAGCCGGCCAGCGCCTTTTCGCATTCCGGTCGGCTTCGCCCGGAAGAATGGTCTTATTCTGCTGGATCAGCTACGCACCCTGGACAAATAACGTCTTGTACGGCGTTTAGGTGCGATGCAACCCAAAACGCTGCATGCCACTCTGGCCCGCTTGCGCGACGTATTCGCGGAGTGAGCGCTCTCGTGACCTTAAAGGCCCGCCATCCTGGTCTGGATTTTTTCTACTTGGTAGAAACACCGACTTTCGTCAGCGCGACTTGAGCGGGCGCGAGTACCTCTGACGGCGTCCACTTCAACATCCGCCTGGATCATGATCGGCTCTGCACCCTACCCTAAACGTGTTCCCGCGCGATGCGTTCACCATCGAGCTGGCGAGAGTGACACCACTCGCGAATGTTGGCTTCAATCCGAGTCGTAAAGGCGGATCCATAGCAAAGCATTAAGATCAAAGCGACCGCCGAAAGGGTGAGCAGGCCATCCTTGAGACGGCTGGATTTATAAATCGCGCTTACTACGTGCGTTCCCGGCGGAACGGTGGTGCCGATGAAGCTCGGCGAGACCATGAAGGCAGTGCGTTCGCGGCCGTCGACCTCGACGTGCCAGTCGGGATGGTACGACATCTTGAACACCAGCGTCGCGGCGTTCGGTGTGCGCACCATCGCGTCAATCCGACCCGGCATGACTCTTTCGTTGATCACGGTTCCGCGCAAATCCCAGGGATTGAGTCCGGGGCCGCGGTCCGCTCCCAGGTATGACCAGCGGATGAAGCGACTAGCCGCTGGATCACCCGACAACATCCAGGACCGGTTCTGATTAAACAGGCTTAGTTGCGAATCGGCGATCTTCCAGTCAGATATCTGAACAAACTGCTCATAGCCGCCGCTCGGAACCTGGTACAGAGTGTAGCGCGAGGTTTTTTTGATTGGCGTGAAAAACGACGTTAGTTTCAAACTCGTGGGAGCAACAAGATACCTGACGTTGAACAAGCGGTAGTGCGATGCTTCGTTTTCGTTGAAATGCCAGATCAGGTCAGAGTTGAGGGACATGCTCGCGTAAGGTGGCGAAACCGCGGGAACTTGATTGAAGGTCAGTAGATCATAAAACCGCAAGTCACCCCACCGCATCGAGTCGCCCCGGTTGGTGCGCAATCCGGTATAGGTGCGCCCCGGCGCCAGCGTCTTGAGTGTGGCGATTATTTCCGCAGCGTCATGATCTTCTTCGAGGGCATGCCGTGTGGTTCGCATCCAACCGGCATTCGTTGAATAGTAGGTATAACGCTCCCGCATGGCAGGGACCATCAGCAAAGTGACGACGCCCGCCGCGACCGCTGGAGCCCATCCCGCACGCAAACGCATGCATTGTCGCCAGATCCATTCACCGGCGACTCCGATCAACAGGATAGCACCAACGTCGACTCCGGCCGAAAATCGGTGGAACAACAGGCCTTGATGCAGCGGGACCAAATCGGCCAGTTGCCCCCAGGTTGGACGGCCAAAGTAGATCAGCAGCCAGGCGAAAAATAGCACGGTCGCTAGAATAGCCGCTTCACTACGGCTGCACAGCGCCCAGGCGATACCAATCACCAGCAGCAAAGTCATGACTGGCAGCCGGCCGTAATCGAACAACTCTCCGTTGAGCAGCCAGCTCAGGATCGCGTTTGCGCCGTACGAGTCATATTTCCAACTCTGCAGGTACGGGCTGACGCTGATGTAGCCCCTGTTGAGAACGAACGGAATTGTAAAGTACGCCGTAATGACTATTGCCGGTATGACAACGGTGGCGATCCGCAGAATGCTCGGGAGGATCCGCTGAGGCTGCTGAACTGCCAGGAACATCAGCAGCACCGCAAGCAGTGCAACCAAAGTCACGGAGCAGCACCTCGCCGAAGACTGAGCAGGAACAGAATCGCGGTGGTGAGGGCGAGCATGTAGGCGTACATCAGGTCTGAAAGAACCACCATAGAGCAGGCAACCGTCGCCGAGATGTAACCTGTACCCTGTTTGAGGACGCGATGCAGACAGGCAATGGCGATGAAAAAGAAGTGCATCGCCCAGAGCTGCGTATACATTCCGTAGCCGCGCCAGACGTAACTGTTGTACTCGAATCCGTAGAGATAGTTGGACGATATAAGGGGCGAGAAAGCGGCGCCGACCGCTGATGCGGCAGGCGTGAAGCCCATCGTGCGCATCGACCACCATACCGTCAATGGCAGGAAAACGAGCAATAGATAACGGACCAGATTGAACAGGGTAAGCAGACTCACCTGTCTCAATAGCATCCGATAAAGGAGCGCGACGGCGAGGTGCGGAACATGCTGGTAGTAGAAAAATTGGGGGAACCCCAACTCGAGCACCGGTGACCAGTTGTCGACCGGATTCTCGCCGTCGGTCAATGCGGCATCCGCTCTTTGCACGAACAAAAAATGTTCGGCGTCATCATTCAGGCTCGGTAATGGAACGCTGAATTCAGGCCATAGAGTTATTAGATTGAAAATAATGGCAATCAGCACGGGCAGGGCTTGCGCAACCTTAATCCATCGCTCGCCCGGGTTCGTCGTTGTCTCAGCGCGAAGATGTGGCGTCGTTTGCAACTCGGTCACATTCAGACCGGTTTCTGCCGAATCGTCAGGGCTTCAGATGGCGATCGAGGTTCGGTATGTGCGCCCAGATTTGGCAGATATACACATATCCCATCGGATTGTAGCGCGCGCAGTTACTGATATTGGCTGGCATTTTGCGCCACCATCGTATCATCAACGCGGAGTGCAGGTGGCCTCTACGCCATTGCCGCTGGTTCGAGCTCAGAATTCCCTTTACGTCTGGCGGCAGCCTGGCCTTCTTCACGCACCCTGAATACTCCTCTGTCGACCAGGGCTGTACTTGCTGTCATGGCGGGACATCCATCCTCCAGACAGTTCTTCCAACTGGCCCAACGACATAAAGAAACATACCGCCCAGCCGGCAAGCGAAGCAGGAATTGGACCGCGCGAGCGGAGTCTCACTCCTCGGTTTACTCAGTTATGCTGAGCCTTGCGTTGCTCCTCTATCTTGCGCAATTCCACGCGGCGGATTTTGCCGCTGACGGTTTTGGGTAGATCGTCGACAAATTCGATCTCGCGCGGATACTTGTAGGGTGCCGTAATGCGTTTGACGTGCTCCTGAAGTTCGTGTGCCAGGGCATCGCCCGCCGCAATCCCAGGTTTGCACCGCACGAACGCTTTGACGATTGCGCCGCGATCCGGGTCGGGGCTGGCGACTACCGCCGATTCCATGACCGCAGGATGTTCCAGCAGTGCACTCTCGACTTCAAACGGGCCGATTCGATAGCCGGCTGACGTGATTACATCGTCGGCTCGCCCGACGAACCATAAGTAGCCTTCGCTATCGCGATAAGCCTGATCACCAGTGAGATAGAAATCTCCGCGCTCGACCGCTGCATTCTCATCGGGATTTTTCCAGTATTCGAGCATGATCGATGGCGGCCGCTCCGGCTTTACCCGCACCGCGATCTGGCCGACCTCGTTGGTGGCGCACTGGTTGAGGTCCTCGTCAAGGATACGCACGTCGAGTCCTAAAAACGGCCTGCCCATCGAGCCAGGGCGGACCTCGACGCCGGGAATGTTGGCAGCAACGAGGGTGGTCTCGGTCTGACCGTAGCCATCGTGGATAGTAATGTCGAAGTGCTGACGCCATACCTCGATCACTTCGGGGTTCAGAGGCTCGCCGGCCGCGGCGCAATGACGCAGGGCTGGCAGTTTAAACTTGGCGAGGTTTTCCTTCACGAGCATGCGAAACTCTGTAGGTGGCGCGCAAAACGTGGTGATTTTGTATCGATGGAGAAGTTCAAGCTCCTTTTGCGGTTCGAAGCGGCCGTTGTACATGAAAACCGTGGTGCCGTTCATCCATGGGCCGAACAGCACACCATACGCAGCTTTTGCCCACCCGGGATCTGAAGCCGTCCAGTGCACGTCGGTAGATTTCAGGTCGAGCCAGATAGAGCCGGTAAATTGATGGGCAAAAGTATAGGCGTGGCCGTGCAGTACGGCCTTCGGCTCCTTGGTGGTTCCAGAGGTGTAATAGCAAATAGCCGGTTCGCTACCACGGGTGCTGATCGGGGAGAAACTGGTCGAGGCTCGGGTCATCGCTTCCTGGATGCAGGCCCATCCTGAACGCGCGGTGCCCACCAGCAAGAATTGCCGAAGTGAGGGGCAGTCCCTGCGCAAATCGGCAATCATTTCTGCACTTTCCGCGCTGGCTATAATGGCGGCAGCGCCGGAATGGTTTGCGCGATAAAGCAGGTCCTTCTCGCGCAACATCGACACGCACGGAATCACCATTGCCCCGGCTTTCAGGGCTCCGATGTAAGTTGACTGCCACAAGGGGATTCGCGGCAGTACGATCAACACGGGGTCGCCTCTTTTAATACCAAGAGCGGTCAAGACATTAGCGACGCGGTTTGATTGCTGGGAAAGATCGCGGAAGGTCAGCCGCGCGCGATTTCCGTCCTGGTCCTCCCACAGCAACGCAACGCGCGCAGGGTCGGCGGCGAAGGCGTCGACAATTGTGCCGAAATTGAATTCTGCCGGCGTGTTCCAGTGAAAACCAGCGCGCAACTCTTCGTATCTGCCCATATTCTTTAAGGAGGGTGTTCAGAGAATTGTCGGTCGCATCGGCGGAAGGTCAGCCTCAATACCCTGCCTGAAGGCGGCTCCCTTCCTTTCGTTCTCCACCGCTTGGTGGGAAGGCCCACAGAGGGAGAAGCAGTGAGCACTTTCAACCAGCTGTTAGCGAAGCGAGTTCGCTTTGCGTTCGGCTGCCGGCGGTTGCGATCGTTTGGCCGCGGCCTTGATGTATTTTACCGTGACCGGCGACAGATCATCGCGGCCGACATGAACATCGATAACGGCGAAGTTCTCGCTTTGATGGGCCGCCCGTAAAGCGCTACGCAATTCGGCACCGTTGTACGCCTCGAATCCGACGCCACCCCAATCCTGCGCAAGACGCGCGTACGGCCACGGTGGAATTTCCAGCAGATCGCGCCGCTCTGCCGCAATCGGGCGAAAGATTCCCCATCCGCCATTGTTAACCACCAGTACGATCGGATTGGCGCCGAGCCGGGGGGCATGCGCGATCTCGGGACCCGTCATTTGAAAACCGCCGTCGCCGCATAGCACCAGCGGCCGCAACCCGCAGCCGAGTTGAGCGCCGAGTGCGGCCGGCACTGCAAACCCCATCGACGCGTAGAAGCCCTGCGCGAGATACAAGCCTTCGCGCGGCACCTTGAGATCGAGTCCGCCGAACATCATGTCGCCCGATTCGGCAACGACCATATAGTGGCGGTTTTCGGCGACGAATTCGTTGACCGCGCGCAGCAGCTCGGCGACCTTGACCGGCGCGCTGATGCCATTCGAATGGCTCGCGCCGTTGGTCAGATTACTGGCGTAGGTCACGACCTCCCGTTGCTTGCGCAATTCCTGCTTCAAGAGCGCGTGCACGAAGTCGCGGACAGCTACGTTGATGTAGGTGTGGTATTTGACGTCGACCTTACGATCGACTGCCCACACCGATTTTTCCTGAATTATCTGCGGCGGCCGATTGCCGAAATTCATATCGGTGCGCAGGCAACCGAGATTCAAGACGAAATCCGCCTCGTCCATTCGCGCCACGATCGGCGGGGGACTGATCGGGCCGACGTGAACACCCAGGTGCAGCGGATGGTCCATCGGGAAAGCGCCCTTGCCCAGCACGGTAGTCAGGACGGGCGCGCCCATCCTTTCTGCCAGTTCGATCAGCTCGTGGGTCGCTTTGTAACGATGGATTTCAATGCCGGCGATCACCACGGGACGGCGGCTGCCGTTGAACATGGCGGCCGTTTCGCGTGCCGCCTCTTCCACCCGGCGGGCATCCGATTCGTAGAACCGCAAATGGCCTTCTTCGAGCAGCTCCTCCGCCACCTCGATTTCACGGTCGACCATGTCACGATGGATTTCGACGTAGCCGGGGCGTTGCTCGGCCCACACCGCGCAGGCAACTTCGTGCAGTTGCTGGGCAGCGTCGCGTGGGTCGGTAATGACGCGCGACGCGCACGTAACTTCCTGATAAATGCGGTGCTGCGATTCAATCTCGCGAGCCTGATGATGAATCAAAGTGCCAAGTTTGCGCTCTTCTTCACCCGGACCGCCTGAAAAAACCAACAGCGGCACCCTTTCTGAGAAGGACCCGGCGACCGGATTCACCATATTGTGCCCGCCCGCACCGTAGGTGACGCAGACCACGCCGATTTTACCCGTAGCGCGAGCATAGCCGTCGGCGGCAAAGCCAACCCCTGGCTCATGCGAAAAGGTATGGATTTGCAGGTCCTGTTTGCGCCCGAGCGCGAAGAAAAGCTTGAGCGCCAGATCGCCTGGTATGCCGAAAACGTGGCGAACGCCGATCTTGCGCAGGTAAGCCACCAGGAAGTCACCGAGCGTCATGCGCCGCTTCATCGACTGCCACCTCCTCATTTAAATTTATCGTAGCGGAAAGAGAGGACCGAGTCTGTTGCTAAGCGTATAATCCCCACGCCCCGGATGTGATAGAGTTAGTGCCGTGTTTCAGTCATTCCTGAAGATGCAATTGCTGAGCCCGGGCCGGGTGGGCGGATTTATTACGCATCTGCCCAGCTTCGCACGGGTCTTTTATCGGCTGATGATTGACCAGCGCGTCTCTCTGCTCGCCAAGCTGGTGCCACCTCTGGGACTGCTCCTGTTGTTCACGCCGCCGGCGCTCGAGCTCGATTTCGTGCCGTTCGTCGGTGAGCTGGATTGGTTGCTCGTCATCTTTATTACCCTCAAAGTCTTTATTTGGCTCTGTCCGTCCGATGTTGTACGCGAACACGTAGCGCGGGTCGCGCGCCGGGCGTGACAGCAGGGGTTCGATGCGCACTCGAGTACTGCTGATAGCCGCCGCGGCGATTGTGGTCGCGGCATTGATCGGGTTGTCGGTCGCCGACGGGTTGCTCATCGACCTGTTGTGGTTCACGTCGCTTGGCTACCGGCAGGTTTTTACAATTACGCTACTCGCCCAAGTCGCGATTTTCCTCAGCGTGTGGCTGGTGGCTTTCGCGGCGATCGCGGTCAGCGGTTTGGTGGCCATAAGGCTCAGCCACGACCGCGAGCGGCTTCACGTTGTGCGGCGCTCGGATCAGGTGACGGAGGTTAACCTGCCAGAGCTGATTCGCTCCCTTGGCGACCGGGTGCCATGGAAGCTGATTGTGGTGGGGCTCGCCGCGCTCTTGGCGGTATTTGCCGCACAGGGCGAAGCGGCAAGCTGGGACGTCTACCTCAAAGCGTTCAATGGTGTTCCGTTCGGTCTGAAGGAGCCGGCCTTTGGGCGCGACATCGGCTTTTACATTTTCCAGTTGCCGTTCTGGCAGGAATTGCGCGACCTGTTCTTGATGATCCTGGTGCTGACCGCGGCCGTTACCGCCGCAATCTACTGGGCGCGCGGGGAGATCGATTTTCGAGTGTCGCCCCCACACATAGGCCGCGCCTGCGCCGCCCACGGTTCGTTACTGTTGGGCGTGTTCTTTCTTCAACGCGCTGTAAGTTACTGGCTCGCCCGCTTCGAGCTGACGCTGCATTCAAACGGCGTCGTGTTTGGGTTCCGCTATGTCGATCAAGTGCTGTGGAAGCCTGGGCTATGGGTGCTGGTTGCGTTAGCGGTGGCAGCCGCGGCTATCAGCGCAGCCAACGTGCGGGAGCGTGGGCTGCGATTGCCGGTCGCGGCGGCGGTGGTGGTGTTTGCTCCGTCGATCATCATGAGTCTGCTGCAGCCGGTTATAGAGCGGCTGTGGGTAAAGCCGGACGAACTTAGAGTCGAAGAACCTTATCTCAGGCGCAACATCGAGTCGACGCGCCGCGCCTATCAACTCGACGGCGTCGACGTGAAGCCATTCACGGGTAACGGCCGGCTTACACCCGTCACTCTGGAGCAGGATTCTCCTACAATCAGAAACATTCGCCTGTGGGACCCCCGTCCGCTAATGGCGACGTACCAGCAATTACAGGAAATTCGTCTCTACTACGCCTTTCAGGATATCGACATTGACCGCTACTGGCTCGATAACAATGAAACGGAGGTAATGCTGGCCGCGCGTGAACTGAATGTTGATCTGCTGCCGCAGAACGCGCAGACCTGGGTCAACCGCCATCTCAAATTCACCCACGGGTTTGGCCTGGTAATGAACCCGGTGAATGCGAAGGACCAGGAAGGCCTGCCAGTCTTATACATCAAGGACATCCCGCCGAAGTCGAGCGTTGGTATCGATGTCGCTCGGCCGGGAATTTATTACGGCACGCTGCCGGACAACTACGTGGTCGTCAAAGCTCAAACTCCCGAGTTCGATTATCCGCAAGGCAACGACAACGTCTTTGACTACTACAAGAGCGACGCCGGTGTGCCGGTCAGCGGGCTATGGCGGCGGCTCCTATTTTCGTATTACTACCGCGATGTCAATCTGCTCGTCACTGAAAATATTCTCCCCGGCAGCCGGATAATGTTCCGGCGCAATATCTCCGACCGTGTGGCGCGGCTGGCTCCGTTTCTCAACCAGGATCATGATCCTTACCTCGTGGTGCACGACGGCGGACTCTATTGGATGATGGACACCTACACCGTGAGTGATCATTATCCTAATTCGCAGCGTAATACGCTCGGCATCAACTACATCCGGAATTCGGTCAAGGTGGTTTTAAATGCATACACTGGCGAGACTGATTTCTACGTGGCCAAGCCGGAAGATCCCTTGATTCGGACCTGGCAGCGAATCTATCCCGGGATGTTCAAGCCGCTAAGTGAAATGCCCGCTGACCTGCGGCTGCATATTCGCTATCCAGAGGACTTCTTCCTGATTCAGGCGGAGACCTACGCTACCTACCATATGGTCGACCCGGCGGTATTCTATAACCGCGAAGACTTGTGGGCCTTCCCGAAGGAGAATTATTCGGACGAGACCACGCTGATGCAGCCCTATTATGTGATTATGCGGCTGCCCGGCGAGCAGAACGCCGAGTATATTCTGATGCTGCCGATGGTGCCGCAGGGACGTGACAACATGATTGCCTGGATGGCGGCGCGATGTGACGGTAATGACTACGGTCACCTGTTCGAATTCGCGTTCTCCAAGGACAAGCTCTTTTATGGACCATACCAAATCCAGGCGCGAATCAATCAGAATCCCGAGATCTCACAGCAACTCTCATTGTGGAATCAAATGGGTTCGAAGGTGATCCTCGGCAATCTTCTAGTAATCCCGGTCGAAGATTCGCTGCTCTATGTCGAACCTTTGTATATTCGCGCTTCAAACGGACAACTGCCGGAATTGAAGCGTGTGCTCGCCTCTTACAGTGATCGCACCGTCATGGGTGATAATCTTGAATTGACGCTCGCAGCTTTATTCCAGGGCCAACAAGGCGTTGCGCCACCCACGGTCGCGAAGACCGGTCCGACCAGCGTTCCGGAGAACCAAATAGCCGCAGCGCAGGCCGCGGAAACCAATGCCAATCACGCCGGCAAAACGCCGGCAGCATTGACTTCGGCCCCCGGCCATTACATTCGGGCCTTGCAGGCGCTGCGCGCGGGGGATTGGACGGAGTTTGGCGCAGAGATGCAGAAATTGGGCGCTGCATTAGGCCAGCCGGGAGCCAAACGCTGACGCTGGGGGCGATTCGAACGCAGATTCCATGATGACTGCTGCAACGGGAGAGCTTCGATGAGCACCCTGGCCGGCAGCAACCCTGTTCGGGTGATGCTCGCGGACGACCATCGGGTGCTGCGCGATTCGCTGAGGTTACTCCTGGAACACAACGGCTGCGAAGTTGTAGGCGAAGCCTCGACCGGTGAAGAAGCGCTGGCGCTCGCCGCCAGGGTGCGTCCTCAGGTGCTCGTGATGGACCTCGAGATGCCGGGGGTTGGTGGTCTCGCCATCACCCACCGCATCGTTAAACTCTCGCCGGCGCCGCATGTCTTAATCTTGTCTGCGTACGACGACGAGGAATACGTGATCGAAGCCCTGACCCGGGCAGGCGCGGCAGGTTATTTGCTCAAGAGTGACGGCGCCGCAGAACTGATCAATGCGGTACGAGCGATCATAGCGGGGAAGCGCTATCTGAGCCCGTCAGTGGCCCCAATTCTGCTCGGGCGGCTCCAGTCGTCTGAACCTTCGCTGCCCATCCTCGACCTGCTAACCCGGCGCGAGCGAGAGGTTCTCCGGCTGATCGCCCAAGGCGCGACCAGCAAGGAAATCGCGGAGCGCCTCGGAATCAGCCCCAAAACCGCCCAGGTGCATCGGGACAACCTCAAACAGAAGCTCAACTTGCGCACCACCGCGGCCCTGGTGCGCTACGCTATTAAGCATCGAATAGTGAACCCGGAATAGCTCACAACAGCAAGGGTCCCGAAAATGGCAGCCCAGCGCGACTGCTAGAACAACCCCTCTTTGAGCGCGTCTTCGAGTGCGCCGATGTTAACGTGATGCCCTTTCGCCATTACCTTGAGAAAGGCCTGGAGGTGCGAATCAGTGATTGACGGCAAGGTCTCATCAATTTTGCGAATCACCCAGCGTTGGCCGCGGTTGAGCAAATCGAGCTTGCCTCGGAAATCGCCCACCGCGCGCACTTTCTCTACGAAATCCCCGGTCTTATTCGAAGCCGAGCCGCCAAGCCGCCGGACATGAGCGGCAAGCTCTCCAGCGTAATAGCCTTCGTCATGCCCTACTTTCTTGAGCAATTCCCTGAGTTCGAGCGATTTTGCCTGGTCGGTTAATTCGTAGAGCACCCGGCCACCAGCTCGCTCGGCCTCGCTCATCATATTGAGAAAAGTCTCGACTTGTGCATCCATGCGAAAACCCGCCGACTTATTGCCTGGTTCCGTCATCCCAGGGGGGTCGCCGGCTCCTCTTGGCTCCGCCTAGTGCGCTGCGCCCGGGGAATGACCGATAGATTCACAAAGTTTAACACGTTGACGGCAAAAGTGCGATGAATGTCGCTCCCTGCGGCTAGGAGCATGCTAGCGGCCGCGCTTAAAGGGCACATCACTTTACTGCCCATCGTATTCGTGTCGATCAGAGTACCGGCACCAACGGGCAATAAGCCTGGCCAATGATGGCTCGGCGGGCGAGCGCTGCGTGCGCGAGCCAGAACAACGGCTCCAACGCGTGCGGCAATGCAGGTGAGAGCTGTGCTTCCCCGTAGATGCGGCCAGTCAGCAGGCGCGCAAGAAGTCCCGGCTGGGTCGGCAACTCGACCAATTGTACCTGCTCTTCGGGACTGATCCGGGCCAGGATTTTGGCTTGATCGAGTGCCGCGTCAAACCCGCCCACCTTATCCGCTAGCTTGTTTTGGACTGCCTGCTCTCCAGTCCATACCCGCCCCTGCGCAATGTCGTTCACCTGGGTGACCGTCAGGTGGCGCCGCCCGGCTACGATCTTGAGGAAATATTGGTATGTATCGCCAAGAATCTGCTGATGAAAAAGCTCGGCCTGCGACTGAGTAAAGCCGGTGAACGGATCGAACATCCCGGCGTTCTTGCCTCTTATTACTGCGGCGCTATTGAGGCCAATCGCCTGGGCCGCGCCTGAAAAGTCGAACTTTCCGCCCAGGACGCCGATCGAGCCGGTAATTGTGCCTGGGTCGGCGAAGATTTTCGCACCTGGAGTGGCGATCCAATAACCGCCCGAGGCCGCGTACTCCGACATGCTAATCACGACCGGTTTTTTGCCGGCGCACAATTCAACCTGATGACGAATCAGCTCCGATGCGATGACCGAACCGCCGGGCGAATTGATGCGGAAGACCACAGCGCGAATCGACGAATCGTCGCGCGCTTTCTTGAACGCCTCCGTAATGTCATCGGAGCCCATCGAAGTTGACCCTGGCGACAGCACCGGGTCATAGCTGCTTTCTCCCCGTTCGATTGCGCCGATGCCATAAACAATCGCGATTTTCGAATGGGCCGCGAGCCATGATTGGGTCGGCGGTGTATAGGAATCGTAGTCGATGAGGTCATGATGCTCGCCGCGGTAGTTCTTCACGCGCTCGTTGAATTGATCTTCGTACTCGAGGCGATCGAGCAAACGCACGCGAAAGGCTTCGTTCGCACTAATCGGCGCGCGATCGATAACCGCGCGGATAGCGTCCTGCGCAAGATGACGATGCTGGGCGGTCTCGTTGACGATTTGGTCAAACATCGCGCCAGCCAAGGCGTCATCCTGCTCGTATTGGGGGGCAGTATAGGTTTTTTGCGTGAAGATATTCCCCGCATCCTTGTATTTTCCGATCGCGTCGAGTTCTGGTTTGATTTTCATCCAGTCGAGCAGTCCCCGCGCGAACAGCTCGCGGATACTGACGCCGAGCAGGTTCATCTCACCTTGCGGCATCATCGAGACTTCCCTTGCCGCGCTTGCGACCAGGTAAGGGAGATTGCCGTAGCCGGATTCGCCGGCAGTTTCGAGGTAGGCAGTCGTCCATTTGCCGTGATGGCTGAATTCAGTGATCAAGCTGCTCAATTCCTGTGCCTGGGCAAGTTCCATGTCAGGGTCGAGAACCTTGACCGCAAGGCCGGCAATGCGTGGATCGTTCTCGGCTCCCCTGAGCGTTCGCCGGATGACGTTAAGCGCCACCTGATGGGCACGCGTCAGGCCAACCAGCGAGTAGCTGCCGCGCTCCAACAGCGGCCCGTCAAGTTGCAGCACGATTACGGAGCCGGGCCGGTAGCGATGAGCGAAAAAGCGCGCAATTCCTACGATCACAATAACTATCAGCGCCAAGGTCATCACCCTGACCAGCCATCGAAAGAGTCGCTTCAGCATCAGGCATCTCCGTTTGTTCACGCAGCTCGCTGACCGGCTTGCGCGTTTGGACAGCAGACCTTTATAGATCGGCTTTATGCTCCGGCACTCTCATCATCGTCTTGAACAGGCCGCGCGGACTCGAATGATAGCCAACCACAACTGCTGGGCGTGAGCTAGCGGCGGGTCCTCATGAGCTAGCCCAGGATCCGATAGAAGTCTCAGTGATAGTGGCGGGCGCCTAAGTTGATAATGATTTTCAGGTCCAAACGCAGCCAACTCGTCAATAATTGTGAATCAAAACGCAGCCGCTTACGGCAGGTGCCTTGCCGCGTTCAGAACCCCAGTGTAACCTTCGAATAGAGCGGGCTCGGCTTCTGACGCTCGCCGCGGCGCAGGCGTGCTATCCTGCGCCCGTTTTTTTATTTATGCGCTGCAACTATTGTCAGACGAGAGCTGGGGTTCTGCGGAGAGTCTGTCCCGCGTGTGCGCGTATTGTTGCTGTCGTCGAAGGTTTGGCCGGCCAACTCGGATGGACCGAACTTATCGATATCTTCGCCGGCGAGGGGTTTACGAAAGCAGAAGTCGACCGTGTATTGGATGCGGAAATTGAAGGGGCCCCAACCCTGCGCGATCGGCTTACCTCGCGTATGGCCAACGAGCTGATGAAAGGCCTTGGAATGCCTGGCCGGCAATCGCCAGAAGATGTGCGCCGGGTGCGCCATGGCTTAGCGTCAGGAGGTCAGGCAACTTGGTCCGCGGGGGAAAAGTCTCCGGGAAACACCTAAAAGATGGCGCTTGCGGCGCTCGGCTCAGGGTTTGATTCAACTGGATTTCTACGCGCGAGTCTGCATGAATTTGCCTTGTTGACCGCATAGCATGCGTGACGGAGTCGGGAATGGGGCTAAACACTATCGGGATCATTGGCGCGGGACAAATGGGTGCCGGCATCGCACAGGTCGCCGCACAATCGGGGCTCAACATCCTTCTCAATGATATTTCGGACGAGATGGTCGAACGCGGAAGGCAAGGTATCGAGCGCAGCTTGGAACGCATGATGCAGCGCGGCCGTGTCAAGCTCGATGAAGGCGATCGTATCATGCGCCGAATCGAGGTCACTACGAGTTTAGACGACCTCGCGGCGACCGATTTCGTAATCGAAGCCGTCGTTGAGAACGAAGACGCGAAAGTCGCACTGTTCCAAAAACTCGACCGCATCTGTCCGCCCCAGGTAATCTTCGCGTCGAATACCTCGTCGATCTCGATCACCCGCATGGGGGCGCGGACCAGCCGGGCCGATCGCTTCATCGGGATGCATTTTATGAACCCAGTGCCGGCGATGAGGCTGGTCGAGATAATTCGTGGGCTGGCCACCTCGCCCGAAACTTATGATACCACTCGTCACCTGGCTGAGCGGTTGGGAAAGGACACAATGACCGCCGAGGATTTTCCCGGCTTTATCGTCAACCGGATTTTGCTGCCGATGCTGAATGAGGCGATTTACACGCTCTACGAAGGAGTCGGCGGGGTCAGCGATATCGATACTGCGATGAAATTGGGGACTAATCAGCCGATGGGACCGCTGGAACTGGCCGATCTCATCGGGCTCGACACCTGTCTTGCGATCATGGAGGTGATGCATCGCGTGTTCGGCGACGACAAGTACCGGCCGTGTCCGCTGCTGAAAAAATATGTCGATGCGGGATATTTGGGACGCAAGGTCGGCCGCGGCTTCTACCAATACGACGCTCAAGGGACCCCAATACCGCCGCCAGCCGCAACCAGATAGAGCAAAATAGAGTGTATTGGGAAGCCAAACTTGTAAAGTGAATGGAATCGACCCCGGTTGACTCCCCGGCAGGAGCAGCACACGGACTTACCATCGAATCTACCCAAATCTACGCAAATCTACCAAATCTACGCAAATCTACGCAAATCTACGCAAATCTACGGAGGTTGCGCCATGTCCGTAAAGGCTTTCATCCTGATCGACACTTCGCCCGGCAAAGCCAAGGAAGTCGCGCAGAAACTTCGGCAGGTGCAGGGGGTATCGGCCGCGCATACAGTGACCGGCCCTCACGATATAATCGCGGTAGCGGAAGCTACCGACGTTTCCTCCCTCGGCGAGCTGGTAGTGCAGAAGATTCAGAGCATTATCGGTGTAAGCCGCAGCCTCACTTCGATCGTCGCTGATTAAAAGCACTGGGCGGAACGAAGTGGAGCCGAGCAAACGAGTCGGCCCGATCGGCGAGCGCCGGTTGGAGGTGCTCACCTAAAACAGGTGGGGATGAGGCCGCTCGCGTGATAGAATTCTTTCAGGCAATCTGAGTTTGCCTCGCACGCTCCGGCGAGAGGTTATCGTGACCGAAGCGCACAATGCGGAACAATCCGTTAAGCCGAAGCCCTCAGCCCGCCCGAAGGAAAACGATTCCACGTGGTGCGCACCCGATCGGCGCCAAGCTATTCAGGACAATATCGTGTTTGTAGGAAGTAGATATCCATGGCTGAGTTACCTGTAATCAGGCGCTTGCGCAAAGAAATGGACACGCTCAAGCGGGAATTGACCGTCGACTTGCCCAAAGAATTGGAACGGGCCCGCGCCCATGGCGACCTTTCCGAAAACGCGGAATGGGCGATGGCGAAACAGCGGCAGGAATTCCTGCGTGTGCGGCTCTCAAATCTGGAGGTGCGCATAACCGAGTTGTCAATGATCAATCTGGAGTCAATTCCGCGTGATACCGTCGGTCTGGGCAGCAAAGTTGAGCTGGAAGACCTGGACGAAGGCGGGTGCGTCGAATATGAGATCGTGGTGCCCGAGGAGGTCGACGGCGCGCAAAACAAGATCTCGCTGTCGTCGCCGCTCGGCCGTGGCCTGATTGGCAAATCATGCGACGATGATATCGAAGTGCAGACGCCGCGCGGCAAACGCGCCTACTTAATTCGCCGATTAGTCACTCTCCACGAGCTTATCGCCGCCGAAACCGAACCGCGACAAACCTGATTCAACCGACTCTCCACTCACTGCTTCTGGAAGCAGCACCAGAGCGCCGGCTGACTAGTAGTTGCGCTGCCGCAGTTGCTGGAGCGAACGCGTGTTGAGGACGTCGGCCGCTTCGAGCCATCCCCGGCGCGCCTGGCTGATGCCATGCCGGAGCAGGCTGAAGCCGCGTATTGAGTGCGAATCACTCGAAATGACCAGTTTGACGCCAGCATGCTTGGCTGCCAGGCAGGCGGTGTCGGTTAGGTCAAGACGGTCGGCCTGCGAGTTTACCTCGAGCGCGCATCCTTCCTCGCGAGCCGCGCGCATGATCTCACCCATCTCAAAGCCGCTCGGTTCGCGATGACCAATCACGCGGCCGCTGGGATGGCCAATCACGTCGACATTGCGATTACGTATCGCGCGAACCATCCGGCGCGTCATCGCATCGGGTTCCAGGTCGAGCTTGGAATGGACCGAAGCGACTACCCAGTCGAGTTCGCCCAGCAGGTCGTCCGGCAAATCCAGGGTGCCATCCTCAAGGATGTCAACTTCGATACCGCGCAAAATGGTGATTCCAGTCAGGCGCGCGGCGACCGCTTCGATTTCGTCCCATTGCGCGCGCAGGCGGAGGGGATCGAGGCCGTGAACCATGGCCAGGCGCTGCGAATGGTCAGTCAACGCAAAATACTCAAGCCCGGCTGCCTGGGCACTCTTCGCCATCTCCTCGATTGACGCGCGGCCGTCGGTCCACGTCGAATGAGCATGGAGGTCGCCACGCAGATCGCTAAGTTCGATCAATTTCGGCAAACGGCCGCCCCGCGCGGCGTCGACCTCGCCACGGTCCTCGCGCAATTCCGGCGGAATCCAGGAAAGGCCTAGTCCCTGATAAATTTCCACTTCGTCGCTGCCTGCCACCCGTTCACTATCGCGATACAACCCGTACTCATTGAGTAATAACCCAAGATTCTGGGCGATACGGCGAATACGGACGCAGTGGGCCTGCGAGCCGGTGAAATATACCAATGCTGCACCCCAACTCGACCGCGGCACCACCCGCAGGTCAACCTGCAAACCGCTGTTCAAGACCACACTAGCGCGGGTTGGGCCGGCGCCGAGACTCTTGATAATTGCGGGGTACGCAAGAAAGCGCTCGAGCACGGCGGAGGCATCCACGGACGCTGTAACGATGTCGAGATCGCCAATCGTCTCGCGCCGCCGCCGGAAGCTGCCGGCGATTTCGAGTTGTTCCAGGGCAGCGCAGCCGCGCATGTGGGCGACGAGGCTATCCGCGATGATGCTCGCATCGGCGTAGCCGATGCGGTGAGGCTTAACCGCGTCGGGCTCACCGGCCAGCGCTTCGAGCAGCCGTTCCTCCATTTTGGCGCCGAACCCGCGGATCGTGCGGAGTTGCCCGGCTTCAATTGCCTTTTTGAGGTCGTCGCGATTGCGAATCTGCAGGCGATCGGCGAGCAGCTTGATTCGCTTGGGCCCGAGCGCCGGCAGATTCTTGAGTTCGAGCAGACCGCTGGGAAACGTACGCATCAACTCGATACGGATCGGCAGGTCGCCGGTGTCGAGGATATTCGCCAGCTTAGCGGCCAGATCAGCGCCGAATCCCGGGATTTCCTTAAAGCGATCACGTGCCAGATCTGCGACCGGTGCAGGAAAATCGCGCACGGCACGGGCCGCATTGCGATAAGCGCGAACCCGGAAAAAATTCTCCCCGCCAATTTCGAGCATATCGGCGACATCATCAAAAATGCGCCCGATTTCTTCATTGCGCATGTTTATCAACTGGGATGCTTCTCCCGGGGCCATCGCGGATTGCGGCGAAAGCCATGGCTTCGCTCCCAATACTAACGAGAAATGCTACAAGTAATAGAGTTAGCAGGTGGATCATGGCAGGCGAATCCAAACTCGCCAAACGTCGGTTTTGGCTGTTCACGGTGTTGCTGCTCGCGGTCGTGGTTACCGCGGGTGGATGTAACAATAATACGGAAAGTGCGGCGCGCTATTCGGCTGCCGGCCAGGTTGACTGCCTGCCGGATTTCAAGCTGCTGGACCAATACGGGCAGCCGGTCTCGCTCGCGTCGCTGAAGGGTAGACCCGTGTTGTTTGATTTCTTCTACACCACGTGCCCGGGTCCGTGCCTGGTGCTGACCGCACGTATGCGAGCTATTGCGGAGAAATTGGGTGATAGCCTGGGCTCAAAAGCTTCGTTCGTCTCGGTTACGGTAGACCCGGAACGCGATACTCCGCCGCAGCTTCTCGCCTACGCCAGGGAACAGCGAGCGGAACGCAAAGGATGGGTTTTTCTCACCGGAACGTCCGAGCAGATCGATGCGCTGATGGCTCGCTTCAAACTCATCCGTCGGCATGAATCTGACGGCGCCGTGGATCATGTATTGGAGTTTTTTTTAGTGGGCCCCGATGGTCATCTGCGCTTTCAATACCTCGCCTCCGAGGTCCATGCCGAAAGAATTGCAGCCGATATAGACCGCGCCGCAGCCAGCGGTGGCCTGGCTGCGAATCTGGACACCAACGCGGATGACTAACAGCGCGGAGCAGTAAAATACTTCTGCCGAGGAGTGGTTGAAGACACTCAGGCTTTCCAAAACGCCTCCCCGTATGGACGTGGCAGACGGTGATGACAAACAGGTTCCTCGTACCCAAACATTAGCGGCGCCGTTTACCGGCTTCGTCGCGACTTGCGGGTCTTTGCGGTTTTCTTTGCTGCCGCCGAACGGACGCTTCGGCGTCGTGTCGACGCAGCGCTATGTGCCTGAAGCGAAAGCGCCTGGTGGGAACCCGCCTGACGGCTTTCGCGCTTAAGCGCAGCTTTCGTGGCATGTGCCCTTTTTGGTAAGGGCTTACCTGAATGCTTCGACGCTTCAGTATCGCGCTGTGCCTTTCGACGAGTACTTTTCGAAGTCTTTGAAGGGTCAGGCGGCGGTAACTTTACCCCGGCGCGCCGCGCCTTCGAAAGGCCGATTGCGATCGCCTGCTTGGTTGAGCGTGCACCGTGTATGCCTCTGCGGATATGCTCGATCTCTTCACGAACGAATTCGCCAGCCTGCGTCGTAGGCGCCTTACCTTCAGCCGCATCCATCCGCGCGCGGCGTAATATTTCTCGTTCCGGCATTTGATAGCTCCTGGTTCTGATTGTCTGCCGCAGCAGCCAAACAGGCCGTTTGGCTGCGTTCAATTCAGCAGCCTAAGAACTCAATCAAGCAGCAAACCAGATACCAAATCTGACGGGGGCACAGTAATGGCTGGAATCGGACCGGAATCTAGCACTGCCCATTAGGCTTTGGGTTCGAGCGACTGCTTGATCGCGAGTGCCCGATTGTAATCTTCCGGGGTATTCACATTCAGAAAACTGTGTAGAGCCGGATCTATATGCCGCAGTTGCAGATCGCTTGGGCGGTACGCTGCTAATGCCGTTGTTATGCGCGTGAGCCGGTATTCACCGGATGCTGCCTGTCTTTCGATACAAGCAGCGGCACCGCGGCGGTAGACCGCGCACAGGGGTTGCGGTTTGGCACCGATCACAGGAATGACTGCCTCGTAGCCATTCAACATTCCATACAGCGCGCGCGCGACGTCCGCCCGCAGCAAGGGCAAATCGCAGGAGCAGGCGAACGAAACATCATTCGCCGCTGCGGTCAGGCCCCGCACAAGCGCAACCGCTGCTCCCTGGTATGCCTTTCGGTCGCGTATCAGCCGCACCGATGAAGGGACCGCTTGCAGCAGATGCTCAATCGAAAAAGCTTCAGATCGAGCAGGCGCGGCGATTATAAGAATCTCATCGAAGCTGCTGCGGAGTTCAGCGATAAGCTGTTCCAGAATAGTGCTGTTCCCGAACCTGATTGCGGCTTTGGGCCGTCCCATCCGGCGGCTTTGCCCACCGGCCAGAATGATGGCGCTAGCCGAGAGCCTTATCGTCATTGACGGCTGTTCCAAGGCCGACGCAACTCAATACCGTTGATGCTGCGAGCGATTGCACCTTCCTATCCATAATACTGCCAGGGCTGCGGCCACTGGATTCAGCGCTGCGCGCGATTTTGCGTACCGCAATGCGGCTGGCTATGCTTGGCGCCAGGGTGACGATTAAGCATACACCGCTGATCGCGCAATATCTTGGCGTCAAGCAGAAAGTGCCTGATGCGATCTTATTTTTCCGCCTCGGCGACTTCTATGAGATGTTTTTCGAGGATGCTGAAATCGGTGCGCGTGTCCTCGACATCCAACTGACTTCGCGTTCCAAAGATGGCGTGCCACTCTGCGGCGTCCCCTACCATTCGGCCGAACCCTACATTGCTAAACTCCTGAAGGCCGGCCACAAGGTTGCAATCTGTGAACAGAGCGGCGCCGAGTCAGGCTATCGCGGCGAGGACCGGCGTCAACTAACCGCGCCTGACGAAGGCCACGCGGCCGTTCGCGGGCTGATGCCGCGCCAAGTGGTCCGCGTTATTACACCGGGCACCGTCGGCGAGGAAATGGTGTTGGTCGCGGACCAGAAGAACTTCCTGGTTGCGCTCGCGCCCGATGGTGATGGCTGCGCGCTTGCCGCAGTCGACGTTTCCACCGGAGAATTTCTCGCCACCGGCCTCGCCAGTCCGCTCGGCGCGCGAGAAGAGATTGCCCGTATTGCGCCGCGCGAGATTATCATACCGCAGGACGCTCCCTGGCTCCGATCGATCCTCGAGAATCTCAGGCTGACAATCACCGAGTTGGATCAATCCGCGTATGAAATTCAACGCGTGCGCGAGATCCTTGTGCGGCGCTTCGGTACGGCCTGCGACGGTCTGGAACCTGCCTTGGCCGTCGCCGCGGGCACGGCGGTAACTTACCTCGAACAGAATTTTGGTCTCGATCTGGCTCATCTCAGGTTGCCGCGTGTCTATCATGCGGCTCAATACATGCTGGTCGACGAGACTAGCCGTCTACACCTTGAACTGACCTCATCGAGTGACGGCACGCGTTCGGGCTCGTTGTTGTCGGTGCTGGACGAGACCCTCACCCCCGTCGGCGCCCGCACGCTCTCCAATTGGATCGTTTATCCGCTGATGGACCTGGAAGCAATTCGCGCGCGGCACGACGCGGTGGAGGAGCTGTTCGACAGCGACTTGAGCGGGGCGGTGGCCGAGGCGCTCAGGCGAATTGGCGATCTCGAGCGGCTTGGCGGGCGGGTTGGCAGCTTGCGCGCGTCGCCGCGCGACGTCCTGAAGCTGGCACGCGCGCTGGAAGCCGCCGCCACGCTACAGCGGTTGACGGCGCGAGACCGCAGCGAACTGCTTCAAGCAATCGCGACGCGGCTAACACCGCAGCCTGGTCTGGTAACACAGATTGACGCGACCCTCAGCGACGAGCCACCGATAAATCCACGCGACGGCAATACGATTCGGGCCGGGTTCAGCGCCGACGTCGACGAACTGCGGAGCTTGGCCCTGGACGCGCGTGGCGTAATCGCGCGGTTGGAAGCATCTGAGCGTGAGCGCACGCAGATCCCGTCGCTTAAGATCCGCTACAACCAGGTTTTCGGTTACTATATCGAAGTTACCAAGGCGAACCTTGAGCGGGTGCCGCCCGATTACGAGCGCAAACAGACCCTGGCCGGCGCTGAGCGTTTTACTACTACGGCCTTGACCGCGCTCGAGCACAAAATCTTAAGCGCCGAGAGTGGATTGAAGGAGCTGGAAAGCCAGCTTTTCACCAAAGTGTTGCGTGAACTCGCGACACACAGTGCGGCGATTCTAGCGACAGCCGCAGCGGTGGGTGAATTCGATGCGCTCCGCTCGTTGGCACTGGTTGCGCGCCGGCGCGGATACGTGCGGCCTCAGATGGACTCCGGCCTGGCGATCGTCGTTCGCGACGGGCGCCATCCGGTACTCGAAACCGGCATGAAGACCGGCGAATTCGTTCCCAACGATCTGAACGTCGATACCGCGGAACGCCAACTGCTGTTGCTCACGGGGCCGAACATGGCTGGTAAATCGACCTATCTCCGGCAGGTGGCACTAATTGTAATCATGGCGCAGATGGGAAGCTTTGTGCCGGCGACTGAAGCCCGAATTGGATTGACGGACCGCGTGCTTACGCGCATCGGCGCACGCGATGAGTTGCGCCGCGGCGAGTCGACTTTTATGGTCGAAATGCGTGAGAGCGCGCGTCTGTTACAGCGCTTAACTGATCGCAGCCTCTTGCTACTTGATGAGGTGGGCCGTGGTACCAGCACCTTCGATGGGCTCGCGATTGCGTGGGCGGTGGCTGAATACCTGCACGATTCGACCCGCGCCAAAGTCTTGTTCGCGACCCATTTTCACGAACTGACCGAGCTTGCACGAGGACGGCCGCGGGTAAAGAATCTGAGCATGGCGGTGCGGGAATGGGGTGATGAGGTAATCTTTCTGCGGCGCGTGGTCGAAGGGGCCGCCAGCCGCAGTTATGGAATCGAGGTGGCACGGCTGGCGGGACTGCCCCGGACGATTATCGCTCGTGCGCGCCAAATCCTTAACAATCTCGAGCAGGGCGAATTCGACGAAACCGGAATGGCCCGGCTGGCACGTTCAAACGGCGGCCAGCGCGGCGCCGCCCAAATGAGCCTGTTCGCGCCGCCCGAAAGCCGAATTATCGAGGAATTGCGCGCAGTTGATCTCGATCATATGACGCCGGTCGACGCCCTCAACACGCTTGCAATGTTGCTTGTGCGTCTCCGGCAAGGCGGTAGAGAGGGCTGAGGAGCAGCGCTGTGAAGAGCGCGAGTGTAGCCGATGCAATCGTCCTCACCCTGCCTTCTCGTTGCTTTGCTTGGGGCTCTCCTATTTGGGCAGCGGGTTTAAGCGTCGCGGTGGCTCTGCTTACGACTGTGGATACAACCTTGGCCACGACTATAGAGCGGGTTTCGCTGCGCCACCTCGGCCATGCGGTCGAGGTCAATTTTACGGTGCTTGGCACCGCTCCCACGTGGCATCTGCACAGTCATGGTCAGGAACTCTGGCTCGACCTCGAGCATTCGCAAGCGAGAGCATCCTTCGAGCCGGCTGTAGCACCGGCCTTTTTTCCGCTCGCGCGTGCGAGCATGCGCGATTTCGGCGACGGACGAGTGCGGCTGATAATCCAGGTCCGTGGCAAGGTCGATTACGCCGTGGCGCAAATGCCGCACGACCTGGTTGTGAGAATTGCACCATCAGGCCAAGCCGTTGATTTGATGCAGCCGCGGTTGACTGAAATGGAGCGCAGCCCCCCCTGGCCAACGAACCTGGCGGCACGCACGCATACGGAGGGGCCTTCATCGCGCATTCCGAGTCAGACCATCATGGAGAGCGCCGGAAAAAGCATACCCGAGACCCTTAAGGTAGCGAACCTGCCGATCGGAGCAGAATCTGTTTCCTCTGGCTCAGACCAGGCACTTTCAGAGAACCCGCTCCCTGGCCCTCCACTCGCCGGCAGAGGGCAACCAGCGTACGGTCAGCGGACGATAGCGCAGGCGGCCCAGCCGGTCGCCCAAGATGTTGCGGCCAGTCCGTGGCTCGGACAGCAAGGAACGCGGCCACTGGTCGCAATTGATGCTGGCCACGGCGGTTTTGACCCTGGAACCGAATCCGCCGGCGGTATCGCCGAGAAGACAATAGCGCTGGCAATCGCTCAGCGCTTGGCGGCGGTCCTGGAAACACGCGGGGTCCACGCTGGATTGACGCGCCACGATGACAACTTCCTGAGCCTTGAGCAGCGTACGGAACTCGCCAACCACGCGCATGCTGATTTGTTCGTTTCAGTCCATCTGAATTCGAGCCCCGACTGGAACACCAGCGGTATCGAAACGTACTATTTGAACAACACCACCGACCGAGCGACGCTTCGGCTCGCAAGGATTGAAAACGGCGGGGACTATAGCGGCTTCGGCCAGTCCAACCTGAACTACATCCTCACTAACTTGCGGCAGGTCTATGAGGCCCACGAATCGTCTTGGCTAGCGCGGATGATCGAGGCTGAGGCTGCCGCGAGTATCGATACTACGCTGGGGATCACGGTAAACGAGATGGGCGCTAAGACGGGTCCGTTTTACGTGCTGGTCGGCGCCGAAATGCCGTCAGTACTGATTGAATGCGGTTTCCTGTCGAACCCGCGAGAAGCGCAGTTTCTCGTCCGGCCGGGCTATCAAGAGGCGCTGGCCGACGGCATTGCCGCGGCCATCATACACTATTTCCACGCCGATGTGGCGGTGGGCAACCTGTGAACCTGCCTCGTGAGGCGAAAGCCAATATCCCGGAGTCGGCGATCGTAGAGGAATTGACGCGCGGCGCTCGCGCGGGCGACTTCGCCCGCGAGTATGTCGAAGGCGTGCGGACGGAACTCTTCGAGCGTCATCTATCCGGCGCCGGCGGACTCGAAATCGTCCACGAGTTCTCAGCGGCGACCGACCGCCTGTTGAAGGCCATCTTCCGCTACGCCGACGCCGAGCACGCAAAGCGATGTCCCCGGCTTCATCAGCGCCTTACCGTGGTAGCTCGCGGCGGCTATGGGCGCTCCGAACTAAATCCGTATTCCGACATCGATCTGCTGTTTTTGCACGATTATAAGCCGGGCCCCTACCTGGAAGTGGTAACCGAAACGATCCTTCATGCCTTGTGGGATGCCGGTCTGGTAATTGGTTACTCGGTACGAAACGCGACTGAATGCGTCAAGATGGCGGCCGCCGACCTCAAGGAGAAGACCGCCATCCTGGATTCGCGCCTGCTCGCTGGCGACGGTGAGCTTTATACTCAATTCGACCAGGCGCTGGTCAGCGACGTTCTCAATCGTGATCAACAGAATTTTTTTAAGACCAAGCTCGAGGAAAGCCGTGAACGTCACAGACGTTACGGTGATACCGTCTACCTGCTCGAACCACAGTTGAAGGAGGGCGAAGGCGGGCTGCGTGACCTCCATACTGCGCTATGGCTGGCGAAGGTCAAGTACAAGGTCCATTCGCTGGTAGAACTGGTGCAGAGGGCGATCATCAACGACGCCGAAATGGGAGAGGTCATTGGCGCGCAGGATTTTCTGTTGCGATTACGTAATGCCCTGCATTTTGAGAGCCGCCGCCATACTGATCAGCTTACTTTCGAATTCCAGGAGCAGATCGCACCGAGCCTCGGTTTCTACGATGGCGACGGTCTCGCGGCCAGCGCACATCTGATGCGCGCATATTATCAACAGGCGAGCACGATCCTGCGCTTCTCAGAGGGGCTGATTGCGCGCGTCACCCAGGATATGGCCCCGTCCCGTTTCTTCCGGAGGATTCCGGGGCGCCAGATTCGTCCAAGTGTTATCATCCAGGGCCGGGTGCTCGGAGTCGCTGATTCGCAATTGTTCAAGCGCGCTCCGCTCAACCTGATTACGATTTTCGAGGATTGCCAGGCCCATGGGGTCGAACTTTCGGGGAACACCTATCAGCTTGTGCGCGACCACCTCGCGCTGATTGATGATCAGATGCGGCAGGCGCCCGCGACCGGCGCAGCCTTGATGAAGATCCTCGCCGCGAGACAGCGGGTTGCCGACACGCTCGAAGCGATGCATCGCGCCGGTGTGCTGGGGGCGATAATTCCGGAATTCGGCAATCTGTACGCGCGGGTGTTGCACGATCTTTATCACATCTACACGGTCGACCGGCATTCGCTGGCCGCGGTGCGTGAGTTGGAAAGGCTGCGCGCGGGGGAATTCAAGGACACCAACCACCTGCTGACCGAAGTCGCGCGCGAGTATGATGCGCTGCCGCCGGTCTTTCTTGCACTCCTGCTCCACGATATCGGCAAAGGTCACGGCCACGACCATCATGAGCGCGGTGCCTTGCTCGCGGGGGAAGTCTGCAAACGGCTAGGCCTCGACAGCGAGGAAAGCGACCTCGTAATCTTCCTGGTTCATCACCATCTGATGATGTGGCAGGTGGCGCAGAAAGGCGACGTCAATGACGAGCGGACGGTCAACGACTTCGCCCGCCAGGTCGGCTCAATCGATCGCCTAAAGGCGCTTTATCTACTTACTTTCGCAGATATGCGTGCAGTTGCGCCGAATGTTTACAACAATTGGCGGGACATGCTGCTCAGCGAATTATACATGAAGACCCTCAAGCTGCTGGAGCAGGGCGATCGCGAAGCAGTCGATCCCGAGCGGCGGCTGGCACTGGTCAAGATGGCAGTCAGCGAGCAGCTCAGCGGCACGAACGCGAGCGCCCGGGAGATCGCCGACTTTCTCGAGTTGATGCCGGAGCGTTATTTTCTGACCGTCGCGGAGGCCGACATCGCGACCCATTTCGAGGCGATGCGCGCACTCGACCAGAGGCGGCTGGTCTGCCGCCATCGCCATTTCCCGGATTTAGAGTTCAGCGAATTTATTGTGGTCACCGCAGACGAACGCGGACTTTTCTGCAAAATTGCCGGAGTGCTGACCGCTAACTATCTCAATATTCTCTCTGCCCGGATTACGACCCGTGGCGACGGCATCGCGCTCGACGTGTTCCACGTATCACATCTGCAGGGCGCCGGCGCGCTTGCGATGGAAGAAGACCGGTGGCTCAGAGTCGAGCGCGATCTCGAACGCGTCCTCATGGGTAAGCAGGACATAGCAGGGCTGGTGGCGACCACCCAGCGCAGCCGGCTGGCGGGAAGAAGATTCGTCCGCCGCGTGCCGACCGAGGTAACGCTCGACAACCGCTCCTCAGTGAAATTTACCGTAGTTGACGTATTCACGCAGGATCGCGTCGGACTGCTATTCGCGATCACGCATACACTATTCCAGCTCGGCTATATAATTCATCTCGCCCGAATTTCGACGAATGCCGACCAGGCGCTTGATGTCTTCTACATCAGCGATCGGGTTGGGAACAAAATCGTGGAACTCGAGCGAATTAGAGCGCTGCGGGCTGCGCTGATCGAGCGCCTGGAAGAGGAACCGGGCGGCATAGAACCGCCTCCGGCGGCCGCGCCCGGTCCGGAGAAAGGGTTGTTGTCTTCCGCCGCCGGGGAAAAGGATTAGGGCAGCAACGATGGCGCATGAAGTGGTGGCGGTGCAACGCAATGGCGGAGTTGAATGGGACCAGCTGATCGATCAGCACCTGGTTCGGCAGACCGTAGAGGGTGGTCTCAGCCGTAATTCGCTCGATGCGTACGGCCGCGACCTGAGCGACTTCCAGCAGTTTTGCCGCGCCCATCAGATAGCTCCCAATGAATTAGATATGCGTGTGGTGACCGCGTACCTGGAAAATTTGGCGGTGCGAGAGTTCGCGGTTGCCAGCCAGCGCCGCCGCTTGGCCGCGGTTCGCGGCCTGATTCGCAATTTGCTGGAGAGTGGAGTCCTGGAGCACGACCCGGCGCGAAATCTTAAACTCCGCCGTCATTCTCGCGCCCTGCCCCGGACTCTTGGTGCCAAAGAGATAGAGCTGCTGCTCGACGCAATTGACATTAGCAAGCTGCGTGGTTTGCGAGACCGTGCGATGCTCGAAATTGCCTACGGCTGCGGCCTGCGCGTTTCTGAACTGGTTGCGCTGCGGCTGAACCAGATCGATCTCGCCGCCAAAGTTGTAATTGTTTTGGGCAAAGGCGGCAAAGAGCGGATCGTGCCAATTGGCGGAGCGGCGCTGCGCGCTTTGACGGCCTACCTGGCGGCGCGGCACAAAGCGGCGCAGAGCCAACTCTCGGCCTCCTGTAGAAGACATCGCAGCGCGGACCCGGCGGTGCGTCCGAACTCGGCGGCCTTTCTCACTCGGTTAGGGCGGCCGATGACGCGTCAGGGCTTTTTCAAGGCGCTCAAGGGATGGGCGTCGGGCGATGATCGGGTGGCCTGGATCAGCCCGCATACATTGCGGCATTGTTTCGCCACTCATTTGCTCGAAGGGGGCGCGGATTTGAGGGCAGTGCAGGAGATGCTTGGGCACAGCGATATCTCTACCACGCAGCTTTATACGCATTTGTCGCGGACCCATTTACGCAAGGTCCATCGTGCTTATCATCCACGCGCGCTAGCAAAGTGTTGAGAAGAGGCTTAACGATGGCGTTGGTATCAGATCGGAGTCACCACCGTTCGTAAACAGGCTGCTAACGCAGTATCGCCGGCCGGGAAGAGGCGCAATTGACTTGGGCAATAGCCACGCGTTCATAATTACGCTTCTTATATGGGCGGTACCTACCGTTCTGGCTATTGTGTTTCATGAAGTGATGCACGGCAGGATTGCGCTTGTATTCGGCGACGATACCGCTGCGCGCGCCGGCCGGCTGACGTTTAATCCTTTGCATCATATAGATCCTATCGGCACGGTCGCGCTGCCCGCGCTGTTACTTTTTCTGCATCTGCCGGTGTTCGGCTATGCCAAACCGGTGCCGGTGGATTTTCGCCGGCTTAATCCGCCGCGATTGGGGATGGTCGCGGTAGCGGCGGCGGGGCCGCTTACCAATTTCGCTTTGGCCGCGTCCAGCGCGATTGCTTTCAAATTTGTTAACACGCTTCCGCTCGCCGGCCTGACCGCATATGTTCTGCCGCGTCTGCTTGAAGCCTCCGTGGCAGTAAACGTGATGCTTGGGGTGTTCAATCTGCTTCCATTGCTGCCCCTGGATGGCGGACGCGTATTGGCTGGAATAATGCCGGCGGCTTTGGCACGCAACTATGCGAGGCTCGAGCGGTTTGGCTTCCTGCTTCTACTGCTGCTGCTCTATACGGATTGGTTCGAAGCGATGATATCCCCTGTCATCCTGACGATTACGCGAACACTATTAGGGGGCGTCGCGTAGCCGAGTCTGCCTTCAGGTGAAGCGAAGTGAGCCGGGTTCCACAGGCGGATCGCAGTGCAGGCCGAGCCATCGAGTGGCGCGTGGTGCTATATTACAGCCAGTCCGCCACGAGCGTTCGAGATCGGTACGCATCGGTGGCGCTGTTCACCAAATCCACGAAGCTCGCACAAAGAAACTAATTAGAAATGAACGGGGAAATGTTGCCCACCAGAATCGACGGCGATATTCAGTTGCGCTTCCGCCTGCCAGTTTACGAAGGGCCGCTCGACCTCTTGCTCCATTTAATCAAGCGCGCTGAACTCGATCCGCAGTACGTCACTACCAGCGTCATTACCGAGCAATATCTCGAATTCCTGAACCTGATGCACGAGCTGAATCTCGATGTCGCCGGCGAATACCTGGTGATGGCGGCGACTCTGCTGCTAATTAAATCCTTTAGCTTGCTGCCCCATCCGCACGGGGCCGACACTGAGGAAGCGGAGGACCTTAAGCGCGACCTGGTCGAGCGGCTACTCGAATATCAACGCTACCGCGAGGCCGCAGCCAAGCTGGGGGAACGCCCGTTACTGGGCCGCGACGTTTTCGCTCCGCCCCGTCAAGCCGCTCCCGAACCGGACGAAGCCACCCCGGCTTATAATGTTTCGATATTCGACCTGGTGCAGGCGATGGCTGCCGTGTTGAAACGGTTGGCTGATCGCTCGCCACGCACCATCACGCTTCGCGATATTCCGGTTGCGCAGTGTATCCCGCGCATCCTGGCCGCGCTCGAAGATGATGGCCGCATCGAGTTCATCTCCCTGTTCGACGATCTCACAGACCGCGCGCTGATAATCGCGACTTTTATCGCCCTGCTCGAATTGATCCGGCGCGGTGAGGTCGCCGCATGGCAGGAGGAACGTCCGGGCCCTATCTTTCTCAGCCGAGGTCCGCGCTTCGGCAGTGGCGCCACCGCCCGCGAGATAGTTGCGCCCAACGACCTTGAGACAGCGGAGGAAGAAGGTGGAAACGAGTGACTCTCAGGCCGAGGGTGGATTGGAAGAGGAGCGGCTTAAGTCGATTCTGGAAAGCCTGCTGTTCGCGGCCGGCGAGCCGGTCAGTCTAACCCAGCTCGCCAATGCGCTCGAAGAGGTGCCGCGCGAACGGATTCGCAAGACTCTGAGCGATATGGCGGCGGCGTACGCGAGCAGCGGACGCGGCTTCGTGTTGGAGGAAATAGCCGGCGGTTACCAAATGCGCACGCTCAGCGAGCATGCGCTGTATGTGCGGCGGCTGTTATCGGCGAAGCCGCCTCGCCTCAGCCGTCCGGTGCTGGAGACATTGGCGATTGTCGCTTATCGCCAACCGATCACCCGACCCGAGATTGAACAACTGCGTGGCGTCGATAGCGCGGGCGTGCTCGATACCCTGCTAGAACGCAACCTGATCAGGATTGCGGGACGCCGGGATGCGCCCGGCCGGCCGATCATGTATACGACCACGCCCGATTTTCTAGAACTTTTCGGCTTGAAGAGCCTTGAAAGCCTGCCAGACCTGCAGGAATTCCGAGAACTTGAAGGTTGGCGCGATTCCGCCGAAACGACACCAGCCGCACCGCCCGCCGATTTCCATCAAGGAACGATCGCTGAATCCCCAGGCGCGCCCGAACCTGCCGGACAAAACATATTGAATGAAACGCTCGACGATTCGCCAACGACTAACGCTGCTCAGATTATCGGCGAGGCAGGCTCACCTACCACGATTCCTGAAGATGCAGGCTCATCAACCGAAGCCGACGAACCCACGAAGTCAGAGAACAACGACGGACCAGAAGACTCCCACAGTCGCTGAAAACCAATTGGCCGAGCTGTAGCTAGACTTTCGGGAGGAACAGATCCCCCCGATTGTCGCACGTGATTCCGGGCAGGCGTCGCGCGGACACTGAGGTACTAAACCGGATGTGCGTAAACTATTAAGGCAGCGTCCTTCTCAGCCGGAGACCCCGATTAGGGATACTCTAAACCATGTCGCGCGACCTACGAGGGTAGGGGCTGCCCCCACTTGTTGAAAAATGTCACCTTCTCGACCGGTTCCCGTGACACTACACCGAATTTACCTATCGGCCATCCGATCGGTAAAATCGCAAAAGTCTCCGCATTCTCCGGCAGCCCCAACGCTTCTTTGACGTCCTTCTCGTATACCAGATGGCGCGTCGTCAACACCGATCCCAATCCTAGCGCCCGCGCCGCCAGTAGCATGTTCTGCGCCGACGGATAGATCGATGCGCCTGACATTTTTGCGAGCCCCATCGCGCTCGCCGTATCGTTCACCAGGCAACACACGATCATTACCGGCGCCTCGTGGAAATGGTCAGTCAGGTATTCGACCGCCTTGAGCATCCGCTGCTTCTGTGCCTCCGTCTTCCCTGGGGGCGGTGGATTGCTACGGTAGCGCGCTATCACAACCTCGAATGCCCGCTTGTAGACAACTTGGATCTTCTTCTTGATTTCAGGGTCCTTGACCACGATGAAGCGCCAATTCTGCGCGTCGCCGCCGGTCGGCGCGCGCAATCCCGCGTCGATAATTTTGCGGATCAGTTCGTCGGCCACGGGGTCAGGCTTGAGCCGCCGCATTGCGCGCATGTTATCGATCGCTTCGAAGAGTCCTATTTCGTCAGCCATCTGGGTGACTCCGTTTTCCTAAGCCCGCCTCGATTTTGCATGCGAATTGATATCCGGAGACACGGGCAAACAGGAAATTCAGCTCGATTAAGGGTTTTTGTTTCCACCACGCTGCAGTTCCGCCAGACGCTTTTCGAGATGGCGGAGCGCCTCTTCCAGGAACGCTATTTGCTGTTCTGCTGGCACCTTAACCATCAGCTCCGAAGGTTGGCCGTGACGACAATTAATTCCACCGCATACAGCACAAATTGCAACATCAACGAGTTCAGCCATTTGCGAGGTTCCTCCTCCAGTCCATCTTCTTGAATTTTGACGAAGCTCCCTCGCAGTGCCTTCAATCTCTGCCGATCCGATTCACTGCTGCGCGTCAAGCAACTTCTACGTTTCCCGAATGATTGTCTGCCTCAATCGCATACATCACGCCGGCTCTGGGTCAAAGTTAATTAAGTGCGATCCGATTGCGCACGACAGAGGGAGACAATTGAAGTGCGTACCATCGCCTCTCACTAGAACTCAGCTTGATCGGAAGTCACTCGGCTGGGACGGTCCTCAGGGAGCCAAGCGCGTCCTGGCCGCACCAGATTAAGAAACGAATGCTACACTCCTGCCTCGAATGCGCCCAGCGTCTATCGTCAGGCACGGCCTCCTAGCTATTTCAGCGGCGGAATACGTATGGGAATAGGACCTATGAGGGCGAACACCTGTAACAGCCAGATCAGAACGACGACGAAAACGACGATGTTGAGAAGGCTCTTAATACCTGCTGCCATCGGAATATAAGTATTCACGAGCCATAGGGCCAATCCGACAAGGATCAGTATGACGATGATGTTGATGAGTGTCATTACATACGACCTGGAAACTGAATTTGGGCAACAAGGAACGGATAGCGCGCGGCATGCGTTCCCAAGACTGGCAAGATCCTCCCGCCCGCGCTTCGCCGATACGTTAGTCTTCGCTTCCGCGGTTAGGACGATGTTCGGGCAACCGCATCAGTGGCGGTAAGGTCTTGTTGGTCAGAACCCGCATGGTTAAAAATTGTTCAGCAATGGCACAACGCATGGGCCGTTCCGTTTGAGGTTCCTTCGGTGCAATGATGCCTACAATCAGAGCACAAATCGCAGCTGACTCAATCGCGACAGTCCGTCCTATTTCTCAAACCTGGCGACGTAAGCGCCGCGCTGCCTAAAGCCCCACGTATAGCCCTCGGGTCGGTCACCTGAAATATGCGGATCCCATAGAACTTGTTCTCGGGCTGCTCGACTGGGACTCCAGCGGCTTTCACCCGAGCAAACATGGCATCTACATCGTCGACCCACACGCCTATCCACTGGTCCGGGGGCGCCGGCCCTTCTGTTTCCAATAGTCCGGGTCACCATCGAGCCAGACCCCGTGCTGCCGACAACGACTTTGGCGTTACTGAGCAGGCCCTGGCCGTCTAGCCAGCGTCCGCGCTCCTTGAAGCCGAAAACGCGCGTCAACCAATCGATCATCGCGGCAACATTCTCGTAATGCAGGTACGGCATTATGGCTAAAAACCGAGGCGAGTCGATGCTCATGTCATTGCACTCTCCCCCTTTGCCGAGTACTCAAATCATGCGCGTTCCGCAAAAAGGAAGAAACATGAAAGGGATGGAATGACCCAGACGCTTTCGAGCCTTTTGCAACAGCTTTGATCGGTTTCTCCTAAGTATGATTTTCATTCCGTGGTGAGGATTAACTCTAATGAGCCTGAACCCTCTTATCGCGATCGGCGTTGTTGTTTCGACTGCGACGACCGACGCGGTCTACGTCCTTTTCAACGCCGCTGTTTCAGATCGCCGCCGGATCCGTGCCGCCTCCTGGAGCGCCATCTGGTACTTGCTGTCAGCGTTCGCAGTAATTAGCTACACGCAGAACGCCATCTACGTGCTGTTTGCGGCGTCAGGTTCATGGATCGGTGCGTTCTGTGCGATGACTTGGCTGAAACACGACTCGGGCCCGACTCAGTCGTCGCTGATCAACCGTGCTGCCGGGCCGGGCACGTCGCCACCACCAACCTGACGCTCTATTAACTACTCGAGTATCTTTGAGTGGCGAGTTGACTCCCAAGCAGATCGATTCGCACCCTTGTCGATCGTCTCGGTGGTTGACTCGCCGGGGGCCAGCCCCGAAACCGCACTCTGTTGGCATCCAGGTCCATACCCAACCGCTCATTACTTGGATTCTTGGCGGTTCCGCCGAGGCCGAATTTCCACATCTGCCGGGCGCATGTAATGGGCCATGACTAGAAGATCATGAGTGTTGCCGTGGCGGTCCTTAACCTGATCGTTGAAAGTCGCTTCGGTCTTGAAATCGAGTTGCTTGAAGACGCGGATCGGCTCGGGCCGATCTGAAACCATCTCCGCCAGGAGCTTTTCCAAGCCCGTCTCCTGCGCGAGATCCATGATCGCATCTGCCAACGCGTGGCCCAACCCGCGCCGGCGAAAGGTTGGATCAGCGACGATTCGGATTTCGCCCACGTGCCGAGACCATCCGTGGCGCTGCCGTTGAAGGACGGCGGTGCCGATTATCCGTTTGTCGGCAACGGCCACAATCACGGTCTCGCGGTCCATATCGATCTCATCAAGCCAGACTTCGACCTCGTAACGATTGAGAAGGTCTTCCTTCAGGAAGGCGCGGTCTTCCTCGGGCACGTGCTCGAAAAAGTCGCCCACTTCGGCGCGATCCTGAGGTATAAGCGCTCGCAGGGTCACCGCAGTCCCATCGCGAAGGCTAATGCTTTGTGGGTAGGCGGAGAGCAGATAGCGTGCAACTTGATCGACAGCCATGGCATCAATTTCCCCCTTCTCTCGAACTTTGACTACCTCCGTGGCGGCGTCGGTACACCTTGGTTCGAAATCATCGAACCACAGTACTTGGTAAGCTCGAAAGGTTTCGCCCATTGCGGAAAGTGTCCCCGTTTTGAAACGTGGGATTTTCTGAGTCAGTCATTTTAGTGAGTATCACGTTTTTAGTGACAGGCGCTGATGTCAACTCGACGGGACGAGGCGCATTCTCGCAGGGTTAGGCCATCTTCTTCTAAGTAGCCGAGCGAAGAAGTGTGTCCATGACACGCTTTTCAACATCTGCGTCGAGCAATTCCAACCAAGCTACGGATTCGCGCGGACTGTCCACTCGCAGTGCGGCCGAGACATTCCTGTTCCACTGGCGTGCAGGCTACCATAGGTCAGAGCCATACCCATCAATGTCTTGACTCCTTTGCCCGCGTCGGGGAGTTTGAACAGTGCTCTATTAATCTGCTCTCGAAGCCAAGCGGCCCTCGCCAAATCGGGCTTTTCCTCGAAAACGGCGTATTCAGCCAATGCCTCTACCGCCTCGGCCTCATCCATTAACAAAAAGGGAGCGAGAATTGGCCAGATTAGCACCTCGCTGGCATGTTCCCCACACACCCGGTGGCGTGTGTACTACGCAGCGTACATCGCCAGGCGATGGGGGGTTCGAGCTTCGAGTGGGGTGCCAAAGTCAGCAGGGCGAACGCTTAAGTGTTTCAGATTTCTCGCGTAGGCCAAGCGCATTGCCTCACGGCAGCCCTCGGGCTTGTTTATATTCAGTAACGCCTTCAGCCAGCCCATGTTACATCGCTAAGGCGATTGTCCGTCGAATGATAGCCAAGCGACCCTGCCGCACATCTGCCTGAGCGTGCTCGAAGCGTTGCGCGTCCGCTTGGCCTTGTCAAAAGTTGCAAAGGGATGATTACGTCAAATTCCGCTGTGGGGACTTCTTCCGAAAGCCCAGTTCCGATGTTTCCCCTAGTCCTTCCGTTCTTGCTCCCAAAAAGTGTTTTCGGTCTTCATACGGTCGGCTTCCCAAGCGCGTTGGTTGTCTTGG
>Ga0073928_10001837_pt1 | contig 39148 bp, 40 predicted proteins | sample PaiPotPPA55metaG_FD_76969 | JGI IMG/M metagenome (GOLD analysis project Ga0073928, IMG submission 76969) | Iron sulfur acid spring bacterial and archeal communities from Banff, Canada, to study Microbial Dark Matter (Phase II) - Paint Pots PPA... ... | reverse complement strand
TTTCGTCGAGTCTGCGGTCGCATCGGTGCTCTGAGCAGCATCCGAGGCCGCCGCTTTCTTCTTGGTCTTTTTCTTGGTGGTCGGGCTGGTGTCAGTCTGGTCGGTGGAACCCGACGAACCGGATTGCTGCGCCGCGCGAGCGGTCACGCCGCCGAAAATAAGCAGCATGGCCACAGCTAGAGCAAACAGAACTCCCTTATTGAATCTCATCTGGCATTCTCCATCGCCCGCGACTGCCGTGCGGCCATAAGCGCACTAATTCATTTCATGTGAGGGGCTGGATCGAGAGGCTTTCGGCATGCCTTGCGGACGTTCCATCCTAGAATGCGCGCATCATGGCCAAGAAATGGAGCGAAGTCAAGGTTAAATGGGAGCGTTTCTAAATGTGAAGAAAACCGCGGAGATCTTTGCTAGGTAAGAGCCAACCTGCGCTCGAAGCCAATCGGCGCGTTCCTAAGCGATTCAAATTTCGGGGGATCCAAGGCGAAGCCAGCCAGTGAGTTAGTCGCCCGCAGCCATCGCTCGTGGCGCTTCGATGCCTTCGGCTAAGCCACGACGCATCGGCCCTAGTGCATAGGCAGGAACTTCGCGCTCCGGAACCACCGAGACACTGGCGGCCTTCTGCGGGAATTCCTGCCGGCGATCAAGCTTCAGCCCGGCTTCTTTCAGAAATTCCGCCGAGAAACCCAAGTCCTCAGCGCGGTCCACGCCCCAAAACCAGAGCTTTTCTTCGTTGCGCTGCAGGAAGTCCAGACCTTCTTCGAGTTTTTTCATGGCCCGGTCAAAAGAGCTGGCCAGAAAATACACGCCCAAATTCCAGGCATGGCGCGGATAACGAACTTGAATCCTGACGCAATATTTGCCGCCCTGGTTCCGCTCCATGCTGCAGCGGTAGTCGTTCTTCACTGTTCGAATCATCTGAGTGCGCGATGCCATGGCAGTCACCAATTGAAGTTAGATCAGCAAATGAAACCGTTCAGCAGAGAAAAATAGAGGCCGACTTCTCTTCGAGCTTGATGGAACTCTCCGAGGTGCCGCTGGGTGGGCCGTGCGGACATGCCAGAAGAGACACAAATAGCCTAACGGGCCGCATGGCGCAGCGCAAGTATCTCTAATGAAAACTGTAAGCCGTTTATTTAGTGTTACTTAGGCTAAGATAAGTCGCCGAAGCCCTTTAGTTTTTCGGGCATTAACTTCAGCTTGCCTTCTTGCTTCAATCGCTGTTCCAAGCTGGTTCGGAAGGCCTCATAGGCCAATCCGCGTTTGTCAGTGAGAACTTGCTCGCCCAAATCCTTTTTCTGCTTTTCGAAATCTGCGGGATTGGGGACCACTTTGGACTCCACCCGATAGACTAACCAGTTCGAACCGAGGTTTACGGGCGCGGAAACTTCACCGACCTTCATGTTAAATGCGGCGCTGAGCTGTTTACCGCTGCCAACGCCGGAAATTGAACCCGCTCGGGAAAACTCATCGCTGGTTTTCGGGTCCAAACCCAAAGCTTTAGCGGCAACGTCGAATTTTTCGCCAGCTTTGATTCGTTTGGCCAATTCGTCGGCCTTTTGGCGAGCCATTTCCTGAGCTTTTTCCTGTTTTAGCGAAGCGACGATTTTATCGCGAACCTCGTCCAAACTTGCCTGATGCGTGGGAATGATCTGTTTCACCGAGAGCACCACGTAGCCGCGAGCGGTGTGGATGGGCTGGCTGACTTCGCCGGTGCGCAACCGGAAAATGGTGTCCTTGGCTTCGGTTGAGTTTCCCAGTTCTAGCAGCGGGTCGGTCGCTGCAACCGCTCTGGTTTGAGATACTTCCAGATGGTAGTCGCGAGCCAGATCGGCTAGCGGGGTACGGTTCGATTTTCGAATGGCAGTCGCCAGCTGTTCCGCCACTTTGCTAGCCTCGTCATCAGTCTTGGTAAGCATCATCGGCGCGCGAATCGAATCTTTCACTTCATCAAACGGCTTGGTGTGTGCGGTTTCTTTGGCGAGAACTTTGATGATGTGGAATCCATACTGCGTTTTAACCAGGTCGGAAAGGCTACCGGGCGGCAGAGAAAATGCCACCTTTTCGAATTCCGGGACGGTTTGACCTTGAACGATCCATCCTAGATCGCCGCCTTTGTCCTTGGTTCCCGGATCCTCGGAGTCCTTCTTGGCGAGATCTTCGAACTTAGCTCCCTTTTTGAGCTGTTTCAGAACGTCCTCAGCCTTTTTCTTGATCTCGTCAACCTCGGCGTCCGGTTTACCTACCGTCATGAACAAAATGTGTTCGGCGTGGACGCGGTTTGGCACTTCGTACTGCTGAATATCGCGCTGATACTTCGCTTTTAAGTCGTCGTCGGAGATTTGCACGTTCTGGCGGAGCTTTATGGTATCCACCAAGCCATATTCGACCACGCGCTTCTCTGGGATCTGATACTGGCTTTTGCCTTTCTCGTAGGCGGCCTTGATTTCAGCTTCGCTGGGAGTGATTTTTGCTTCCAGGTCCTCAGGCTTGATCAGCGCGTAATCGAGTTTAACTTTCTCGTTTTGGTAGCGGTATTGTACCTGCAGTTCCGAGGGACTGGCGCTGATTCCGTCGGTCACTAGTCGGCGGAATTTCTCGTCTAGAAGGATTTGTTTGATCTGGTCTTCAAAAACCGGCACGGTCATACCAAAGCGCTGCTGCACCTGCTGCGCATACTGATCCATGCCGACGGGATTGCCGCCATTGAACGCTGTTGGCAGGTATTGCTTCACGCGATCGGCAATTTCTTCGTTGGTGACGGTGATGCCCAGGCGGTTCGCTTCATACTGGATTTCTCTGATATATACCAGTTCTGAGAGAATCTGCCTGGCATAGAGGCCTTCTAGTGGCTTGGGGATTTGATTGCGCCGCTCCCTTTCGCTAAGTTGCTGGCGCACTTCGGCGAGCGTGACCGTCTGGTCGCTGCCAATTTTGGCCACCACGTCGCTGGACTCAGCATCCGAGTTTGGTCCCTGCGGCACCAGGTACAGCAACATACTGACTGCGATCAGTCCGATGAATATCCCGATGAAGACTCGCACCAGGATCTGTCTGTTATCCCAAGCTCCAGCCATCCGTAACGTCTCCCTCGACCGTAGTCAAACTAAAGATTATAGACGAGCGTGCAGCTCGCTCCCAAATCAATTCGCGGAGTTTTCCCAGGCCACAAGAAACGTCCTCCCTGGGTTACAAGCTGGGTTACAAGCTGGGTTACAAGTTCGAGGCGTCAAAAGGTTTCGGGAATAGGTCCCTCATTTGGATAATTTCGACTTTACCTCTTAGATCCGCGAGGATTACCGGCACGTCGCCGCAAAATTCCCAGATGAGTTGCCTGCAGGCCCCGCAGGGAGGCGTGAGTACCTCGCTATCGGTTACTACGGCGATGGCGTCGAAGCCGCGTTCGCCTTCGCTGATGGCTTTGAAGATTGCCACCCGTTCGGCGCAAATCGTGAGGCCATAGGTTGCGTTTTCGACGTTGCAGCCGCCGAAGATTCGCCCTGAGGTGGCGCGGAGGCCAGCGCCTACGCGGAAATTGGAGTAAGCGGCGTGTGCGTTTTCTCTTGCGGATTTTGCGGTCGAGATTAGAGATTCGTATTCGTTGGCGCTCGATCCCTGTTGTTTGCTCACAGATTCTCCCTTGCGTTGCGACAAAACCACAGCGGCCTTCGCGGAATGATCCGGGACGCAAACACCGCGAAAGCCGCTGCCCCAAAAAGAAAAACAAGACTGTGATGTCCTCAGCATTCACGACTGCCGGGCGCGGCATGCTGCGCCCCTAAAAAGACGTGGCGATTCTGGGAATTATGGCACGCAGAAGAGCGATGAATTGGTGTTTTACTTTCGCTCCGGTCTTGAAGACTTCTTCTGCCGTGAGAGTTTTGCCGGTGATTCCGGCGGCCATGTTGGTTACGCAGGAAACTCCCAGCACCCGGATGCCGGAATGGCGCGCAGCCAAGACTTCCGGAACGGTGGACATACCGACTAGGTCTGCTCCAAGTGTGCGGAAGGAATGAATCTCCGCAGGAGTCTCGTAATTGGGTCCGGCCAGGGCGAGATAGACGCCTTCGTGAATATTCAAAGCGAGCTTTTTTCCTGCCTCGGCAACGAACCGGCGAAATTCCTGATCGTAAGCGTGGGTCATATCCGGAAAACGCGGGCCGAAGCGATCGTCATTCGGACCGACAAGTGGATTCGTTCCCTGCAAATTGATGTGGTCACGAAGAGCGACGAGCGCGCCCTCGGAATAATTGTGATTAATTCCGCCGGCGGCGTTGGTGACGATCATCGCCTTAACGCCCATGCGCTGAAACACGCGAACCGGAAAGGCGACTTGCTTTGCGGAATAGCCTTCGTAGAGATGGACGCGGCCCTGCATGGCGGCGACGACGATGCCGTCGACTTTGCCGAGGACGAGTTGGCCGGCGTGACCGATGGCGGTGGAGCGCGGGAAATTTGCGATTTTGGCGTAGGGAATGTTTGTGGCAGCGTCGAATTCATCGGCGAATGCGCCTAATCCAGAGCCTAGTACCAGCGCGATTTTCGGGCGGAGTTTAGTTTTGGACAGAATGAATTTTGCGGCTTTTTCAGCTCGGAGAAATTCAGCGGAAGGTTTCGTGCTTGTCTTGTTTATAGGCATGATTAATTGTCAGTCTTTGCGAATTCAGGAAAAGAGAGATTCCTCGTCGCTTCGCTCCTCGGAATCGCGAACGCGTAACGTTTCCAATAACTTGTTACGTCAAGAGGCCGACGATTGCGGCGGACATTAAATTCGCCATGGTGCCTGCGAGCATGGCGCGAATGCCGAATTTCGCAAGGTCATTGCGGAGATTAGGGGCCAGTGCGCCGATGCCGCCAATTTGAATTCCGATGGAGCTGAAATTTGCGAATCCACACAGCGCAAAGGTGGCGATGGTAAACGATCGCGGATCAAGGGAGCCTTTCAGGGGACCGAGCTGGCTGAACGCCACGAACTCGTTAAGCACGGTGCGCGTGCCGAGAAGATTGCCGATTTGCGGCGCATCATGCCAGGGGATACCGATGAGCCAGGCAACCGGAGAAAAAATCCAGCCGAAAATGGTTTGCAGATTTTGCGGAAACCAAGCCATGTGCGGCCAGTTGTGGATGCCACCCATCATGGCGTTCAGCAATGCGAGAAGCGCCAGAAAAGTGATGAGCATGGCGCCGACATTGAGCGCGAGATGTAAACCGTCGCTGGTACCGCGCGCAATGGCGCCGAGAATGTTGGACTCTTTTTCCATTTGCGGCATTTCGACGCGTCCAGCAGTGAGTGGCTGCTCGGTTTCCGGCACCAGCATTTTGGCCATCAGCAAAGTGCCGGGGGCGGTCATGATCACGGCGGTCAGCAAGTCTTTGGCATTCGCGCCACCGACTTGAATGTAACCCGCCATCATGCCGCCGGAAATGTGCGCCATGCCGCTGGTCATTACCACCATCAATTCGGACTTGGTGAGAGTTGGAAGGAAGGGACGAATGGTGAGCGGGGCTTCGGTCTGTCCCATGAAAATGCTTGCGGCTACGTTAAGAGATTCAGCGCCGCTCGCGCCCATCACGCGGGTCATCACCCAGGCTGCCGCGCGGATAATGATTTGCATCACACCGATGTGATAGAGAACCGCGAAAAACGCAGCGATGAAAATGATGGTTGGCAGTACCTGGAAGGCAAACGAAAAGCCTAGCTTGGCGATTTCTTTTGGCTGGCCGATATCGCCGAATACGAACGCCGAACCGACGTAGGAATAGCTGAGGAGTTTATTGGCGCCGTTACCCAAGAGTGCAAAAACCGCGCTGCCGGTGGTGGAACGTAGGACGAAGACACCCAGCAAGAGTTGCAGACCCAATCCCCAGAGGATCGTTTTCAACTTGATGGCTTTGCGGTCGGTCGAGAATGCGTAGGCCAGCGCAAGAATGACCAGCATTCCGAGGATTCCGGTGAATCGTGCCATGCGCACTCCTTGCGAAACGATACTGAAAAACTTTCCGTCCGTCACGCAGTTCGGCCGACGAGTTGCTTTGCGGAACGAAAACCCAAGAGCAGAGAGATTCCTCGCTGCGCTCGGAATGACGGTATTCCATGGGCTCGATGTAATAGCTGCTACGAGAATCAACCACCATGAGAACTGAAACTCTATGCTCCGACGAGCCGCCGCACAAGTTTTTTGGCAGGAGCGGGCTGGTCGGTGAACACGAAACTGTTTGCAATGAGGGCGGTGGCCTCGGCCAGCTTGGCGTCGGAGTTGTAGTGAACGGTGACCAGCGTTTCTCCCGCGCTGATGCGTTCGCCGATGCGTTTGTGAAATTCCAGGCCGACGCCGGGATCGATAGCGTCTTCCTTTTTTTCCCGGCCGCCGCCCAGCATGGCCAGTGCGATGCCGAACTGCATGCAATTTGTGCCGGATAGGTGGCCGTTCGAACGGCTTTTTACTTCTTTGCGGTTTTTTGCCTCTGGCAGCAGCGCGTAGTCATCCACCACGCGTGCGTCGCCGCCTTGTAATGCGATCCCCTGCTTGAATTTTTCCAGCGCTTCGCCGGAAGCGATTAGCTTTTCTGCGAGACCGCGGCCTTCTTTCACTGATTTTGTGCGTTGGCCTAAACAAAACATCCAAGCAGAAAGTTCAATGCTGAGGTCGCAGAGGTCAGCGGCGCCGCGTCCTTTCAGCACTTCAATCGACTCGATCACTTCGTTCGAATGGCCTGCGAAGCGGCCGAGCGGCTGGTCCATATCGGTGATCAGCGCGACTGCTTTTTTGCCCATGCGGCGTGCGGTTTCTACCATCAATTCGGCCAGGCGGACCGAGTCTTCTTCCTTTTGCATGAAGGCGCCGGAACCGGTTTTTACGTCCAGCACTAGCGCGTCGATTCCTTCGGCCAGCTTTTTGCTCATGATGGAGGCGCAAATCAGGCCGATGTTTTCGACGGTGGAAGTGACATCTCGGAGGGCGTAGATTTTTTTGTCGGCGGGAGCGATTTCCGCGGTCTGGCCGATCAGTGCCATCCCGCATTTGCCCAATACACCGCGAAATTGCGCAAGCGACAGGGCGGTGTTAAAGCCGGGAATGGATTCGAGCTTGTCCAGCGTGCCGCCAGTGTGACCGAGACCGCGGCCGCTGATCATCGGCACGTTTAGGCCGCCTGCCGCGACAATGGGCGCAAGGATCAGCGAAGTTTTGTCTCCCACGCCGCCGGTCGAATGCTTGTCCACTTTTTTCCCGGGCAGCTCTGGAAACATGATGACTTCGCCGGAGTGCAGCATCGCTTCAGTCAGACTGGCGATTTCGGCTCCGCTAAGCCCGCGAAGCCAGGTAGCCATCAACCAGGCGGACATCTGGTAGTCAGGAATTTCGCCGCGGGTGTAGCCGGAAATCAGGAAATTGATTTCTTCGCGGGAGTGCTCTCCCGAATCGCGTTTTTTGCGGATGAGGTCAACGGCGCGCATGGAGGTTTGAACGAACGGGCAGCCTAACACCCGCAAATTGCTGGGTCAAACGTGCTCATACAACGTGCTCATACAACAACTTGGCCTAAATTCAAATTGGTGTTCGGCTTTTGAAGATTCATATTTCGTTCCTGAGCCCGCTAATTTTGCCCATGGTGGTCGAGGCAGACGCCGACGGATATTTTGTCTACTACCCCGCGTTACCAGGCTGTTACAGCCAAGGGGACAGTTACGAAGAAGCCCTGCAGAATATCAAGGACGCAATAAAACTTAATATTGAAGACCGCGTTGCCGAGGGTGAGGAAATCCCAGATCGCGTGACAGTAAGTCTTTCGACTGTGGAAGTGTCTGTGTGATGGCTCGGCTGCCGAGAGTTACCGCCCGGCAAATCGTCGGTGTCCCAGAAAAACTCGGTTTCACGCTAGCCAGGCAAAGTGGTAGCCACATGATTTACAAGAACCCTGCCGGAAAGCGCGCGACCGTGCCTTTTCACGCCGCAAAAGTTTTTCATCCAAAAGGGCTGAAAAGCATCATGCGAGATGCGGAACTGTCCGTCGAAAAACTCGCAGAGTTGCTTTAAGTCATAGGCGGAAAAAACGCAAAAAATTTACGTCCTATTCAACGAGGCGGAGCGTCCTCGGCTTCGAATGAGGCTAGTTGCTCTTCCCAGGCGAGCGAGGGCGTTTGCAACAGACGGACGCAGCGGTTCCAGCGGAGGATGGCGTCGTCATTTCCTGTAGGGCGAAATTCTTCGGCTTCGGCGAAACAGTGCAAAGCGCGCTCCAGTAAAGGCAAGACTGCGTGAGGTAGTTGTCCGGCGCGAAGTTGGGCTTTGGCGCGGCGTTCTTGCAGAATTCCTTTGTAGTAGTGTTGCTCGTACCGATCGGTGAGGCGCGCAAACAATTCTTCGGCTTCCTGGCAGCGGTCGGAAACGCCGCCGGTAAATTGGTCGGTGATGGACAGGCCGAGGAGGCGCAGAGCTAGTTGTTGCTGCGGATCCACGGCGAGAATGTCGCGGCAGATAGATTCGGATTCTTCGGGTTCATTGAGGTAGCGGTAGAGTTCGACTTTAGCGAGAGCTTCAGCGATGCCGGCCTTGGAGATGGATTTCAATTGGTAGTTCATCGAAACCTCCCTCGCGCGACAACTCTTACACGGACTATTACGCGCCGCGAATCTTGCGCACCAGCATCATCACCGGGTCGTAATACTCGTCTACCACGCGTTCCTTTAGCGGAATGATGGCGTTGTCGGTGATGTGAATTTCTTCGGGGCAAACTTCGCTGCAGCATTTTGTGATGTTGCACAGGCCGAGGCCGAGTTCGTCCTTGAGGAGTTTGGTGCGCGAGACGCCGTCCAGGGGATGCATTTCCAGGCACGCAATTCGAACGAAAAAGCGCGGTCCGCCGAAGGCTTCGTGTTTGCCGTGGTCGCGCAGGACGTGGCAAACGTCCTGGCACAGAAAACATTCGATGCACTTGCGGAATTCCTGCACGCGATCGACGTCGCGCTGGTACATTTTCCAGTCGACGCCAGCGCGCGGCTCGAACGCGGGAATCTTTTTGTTGATTTTGTAATTCCAGGAAACGTCGGCGACCAAATCTTTGATCAGCGGAAACGCTTTCAACGGCGAAACGGTGATCGGTTGATCGAGCGGCAACGCATCCAGACGCGTTTTGCAGGTGAGCCGTGGGCGGCCGTTCACTTCTGCTGAACAGGAACCACACTTGCCCGCTTTGCAATTCCAGCGCACGGCTAAATCCGGAGATTGGTGGTTTTGTATCGAGTGCAACGCATCGAGAACAACCATTCCCGGCGCGACGGGGACCTTGTAGTCCACCGGCTTGCCGCCGCCTTCTGGACCGCCGCGAAACACGCGCAGAGTCGCTTCGTCGATCAGGCTGGTATCCATCTTCGCGTCGGACATTACTTGTTCTCCGCCAAGAGTTCTTTTAGTTCCGAGGGCATTTCGCTTACCGGGCGCTGCGCGAGGGCCATCTGGCCACCCCGTTTGGCGATGATATTATTTTGCTTTCCCCAAGTTTCATCGAAATTCGGATAGTCGATACGGCTATGCGCTCCGCGGCTTTCGCGGCGAGCTAGTGCGCTGCGCGTGACGGCTTCCGAGATTAGGACCATCGAGCGCAAATCGCGCGTGAGGTGCCAGCCGGGATTGAACATGCGCGAGCCATCGGCGCGCATTCGCTCCAGGCGCGGTTGTAATTTTTCCAGCTCGCCCAGCGCTTTCTGCAAATCTTCTTCCGTGCGGAAAATTCCCACCAGCCTTTGCATGAAGTCCTGCAGGTCGCGGTGAATTTCATATGGAAATTCGCCATCGGTACGTTCGAACGGCGCAAGCATCTCGCGCTCGGCATGCTGCAATTGCGCGCTATCCAGCGCACCGCTTTGCACGGTTTTGGCGTAATCCGCAGAGGCTTTTCCTGCGCGCTTTCCGAAAACCAACAAGTCCGAAAGCGAATTTCCGCCCAGTCGGTTCGAACCGTGCAGCCCCGCCGCCGCTTCTCCCGCCGCAAACAGTCCGGGCACGGTCGACTGTCCGGTCTCGGCTTCGACGCGAATCCCGCCCATCATGTAGTGGCAGGTGGGTCCGACTTCCATCGGCCCGGTGGTGATGTCCACGTCGGCCAGTTCCTTGAACTGATGGTACATGCTGGGCAATTTTTTCTTCACGTACTCAGCGGGCTTATGCGAAATGTCCAGATATGCGCCGCCGTGTATGGAACCGCGGCCTTCTTTCACTTCGCTGTAAATGGCGCGAGCCACCACGTCGCGCGTGGAAAGCTCCATGCGTTTCGGGTCGTACCTTTCCATGAAGCGCTCGCCGCGATTATTCTTCAGCGTGCCGCCTTCACCGCGCACTGCTTCGGTTACCAGAATTCCTTGTACGCCCGGTGGCCAAACCATTCCGGTAGGATGAAACTGCACAAATTCCATGTCCAGCAATTCAGCGCCGGCTTCGTAGGCGAGCGCCATTCCGTCGGCGGTGTACTCCCAGGAATTCGAAGTGATTTTCCAGGCTTTCCCGATGCCGCCGGTGGCAATCACAATGGACTTCGCTTTGAAAGTGACGAAGCGCCCCTGCTCGCGCCAATAGCCGAACGCACCCGCGATGCGATCACCATCTTTAATCAGCCGCGTGATCGTACATTCCATGAACACGTCGATGCCCTGTTGCACGCCGTGATCCTGCAGCGTTCGAATTAGCTCGAGACCGGTGCGGTCGCCGACGTGGCATAATCGTTTGAAGGTGTGGCCGCCGAATGCGCGTTGCAGAATTTGTCCGTCGTCAGTGCGATCAAACAGCGCCCCCCATTGCTCCAGTTCTCGAACGCGTTCTGGTGCTTCCTGCGCATGCAACTGGGCCATGCGCCAGTTATTCAGAAATTTTCCACCGCGCATGGTGTCACAGAAATGTGTGCGCCAGTCGTCTTTCTTATCGACATGGCCCATGGCCGCCGCAATTCCACCTTCGGCCATGACGGTGTGCGCTTTGCCGAGCAGCGATTTGCAGACCAAGCCAACGCGTGCTCCTTGCGCCAGGGCTTCGATCGCCGCGCGCAAACCCGCGCCGCCTGCGCCGATAATTAACACATCATGTTCGTGCGTTTCGTAAGGAGAGGTCACAGGATTCGAATGTCCTTGAAAGCTCCAGAAGCCAACATGCGAATGTAGAAATCGGTGAAGCCCACGGAAATCAAGCTGGCCCAGGCAAAGAGCATGTGGCGTTCATTCAAAATGCTGAGCCAACTCCAAGCGGTGTGACGCGGCGGACCAAACGACGTGCAGGAAAAACAATCCAACTTGCCTCCCGCCAGATGGCGTAGTGAATGACAAGAAAGCGTATACAGCGATAACAGGACGACATTGGCAAGCATAATCAGGCTGCCGAGTCCGATTCCAAATTCCGCCACGCGTAGTCGCCCGATAAAGAAAAAAGCCTGGTAAGCGTCATGCCACAAGAACAGAATGAACAAAATCGCCAGGTACAAGAAATAACGATGAATGTTTTGCAGAATGAACGGAAACGAAGTCTCGCCCTTGTAGTTGCGCTGGCCGCTTTCGCCGACGGCGCAGGCCGGCGGATCGAGAAAAAATGCGCGGTAGTACGCTTTGCGGTAGTAGTAGCAAGTAGTCCGGAATCCCAGCGGCCCAGCAAGAATCAAAAGCGCCGGCGAAAACTTCCACCAGCGATGTCCCTGATCAATCAGCGGCGAATAAAACGGCGAGAGATACGGTCCCCACTCGTAAAATTTGCCTTCGAACGCCCGCAGCGTGGCATACAGCCCGAATCCCCCCAGCAGAATCACCACCGGCAGAAGTTCCACCCACCAAGCATCGCGCCGTTGCGTTTCGCCGAACTGCGCCAGCTTGCTTTCCGCCGAAGGAGTGCCCATGGTCACCCAAACCTCTCGCGCTTAGCCTAATGAGTAATTTTTTATTTGCAAGCCAGAAGTTTTTCCAAGTGAACGTACCAGCGCACATACAGTTCTTGTGCCTGGTGTATACTTGCGCCGCCGATCGAGGATAGAAGCAACTCTTCTGCCGGCCGAAACATGGATAAGTACGACATCATTGTAATCGGATCGGGACCCGCGGGCCAGCGCGCCGCCATCCAAGCGGCCAAGTTTGGCAAACGCGCGGCGCTGGTAGAAAAGATGGAAATGATCGGCGGCGCGGCCATCAACACCGGCACGATTCCCAGCAAAACCATACGCGAAGCGGTGCTGCACCTCTCCGGCTTCTACTACCAGAGCATTTATGGCGTGAACTATCGTGTAAAAGAACAGATCACCATGGCCGATCTCTCTTTCCGCGCGCAACACGTCATCAAAACTGAAGTCGATGTGACCCGCGCACAGCTCTCGCGCAACGGCATCGACGTCTTGAGCGGACTCGCGAGGTTCACCAGTCCCAACGATATTCGCGTCTCTGGCGCGCGCGGGCAGGCGGACTATCACGCGGATAAAATCATTATCGCAACTGGAACTAAGCCGGCCAGCTCGCCGCTGGTTCCGTTCAACAACCGCAATATCATCAACAGCGATCAGATTCTGCAAATGCCGACGATTCCGAAAACGATGATCGTGGTGGGCGGCGGCGTAATCGGTGTCGAGTACACCTGCATGTTCGCGACGCTCGGCGTTCGCGTTACCCTGATCGAGAAACGGCCGCGGCTGCTGGAATTTGCCGATTCGGAAATGGTCGAGGCGCTGTGTTATCACTTGCGCGACCGTCGCGTGACGCTACGCCTGAATGAAGAAGTGGAGAGTGTCGAAGAAACTCCCGACAACGGAGTGGTCGCCAACCTCAAAAGCAAGAAGAAAGTTGCCGGTGAAGGGCTGCTTTATGCTGTTGGCCGCCAGGGAAACGTCGATGAACTAAATCTCGCGACTGCAGGGCTGGACGCTGATTCGCGAGGACGCATTCCTGTGGACGCCGACTATCGCACCAAGCAGGCGCACATTTTTGCCGTCGGCGACGTCATCGGATTCCCAAGCCTCGGTTCGGTTTCAATGGAGCAGGGCCGCATCGCTGCCGCGAATGCTTTTGGCATGCCCATCCACTCCGATCCGGCGCATTATCCCTACGGCATTTACACCATTCCGGAAATTTCTTTCATCGGCAAAACGGAAGAGCAACTGACCGACGCGGGCATCGCGTATGAGGTGGGCATCGCCTATTTTCGCGAAATTGCGCGCGGACAAATTCGCGGAGACACCACCGGCCGACTGAAGTTAATTTTTCAGCCGGACACGAAAGAAATCCTCGGCGTGCATATTATCGGCGAAGGTGCCTGCGAGCTGCTGCACATTGGCCAGGCGGTTTTTGCGTTGAAAGGTACCGTCGAATACTTCGTGGACACGGTTTTCAACTATCCGACACTTGCGGAGTGCTACAAGACGGCCGCGTTCAACGGATTGAATAAGCTTTCGAAAATGTAGATGGGCGGAAAAATATGGGCAGGAATGCAGGAGTACTGGTCGTAGAACACGTTGCCGCCGGGCTGGTGGAGAACAATCAGATCGCCGGCGCGGTAAAAGTGTTTCCGGAAGTGGCTGACGAGCGTGATGCGCTATTGTCCATGCCTGCGGATCACATCGCTGCGAAAATCGCAGAATTGGTTTTGTCGTTGAACGATGGAAATTCTCTGTCCGCAGTTGGGGTCGGGTTCCCAGGAATTATTCGCGAAGGCGTCGTCGAGGAATCACCAAATCTGCAGCAAATCAAAGGCTTTCATCTGCGCGAAGCCCTGGAAAGCGCACTCGCGGCAAGCGGCAGGCATGTTCCGGTTGGCATTTTCAATGACGCCGACGCCACGGCTGCAGGGATCGCCGCGACGCGCGGTGTGCTGGACAAACTCAATCGCGTGTGGACTCTCGGCAACGGTGTTGGTTTCGGGCGATTTCCCTGGAGCCAGGGCGCATGGGAGGGCGGCCACTCGGTCGTAACTTTAGATCCAAAAGAAAATTTTTGCGGATGTGGCGGTCGCGGCCATCTGGAGGGCATCCTCGGCTATCGCGCGATGCGGCTGCGTTTCCTCGATCTCGAGCCGGAAGAAGTTTTTGCAAACGCGAAAACTGGCGACACGCGTTGCGTGGACTTTGTCACCCGCTGCCATCGCGCGCTGGCCGCCGCCACCGCCACCAGCATTCACATGGAAGGCCCCGGACCGTTCTACCTTACCGGGCCGAACGTGAATTGGATTGACGTGGGCATACTCGACCGTTTGGTTCACGAAATGGTGAAGATGAGTCCGCTGCAGGGCAGCCGTTTTGAAGTGATTCCGACCAACGACGACCTCGGAGTGATCGGCGCGGCGGTCAATGCTGCGCGCGCCATCGCTACCTGAGCAGCATCCCGCTAGCGGTTGGTATCCGTAGCCAGCTTGGTCTCCAGTTGCGCGACGATTCGCCAGCCGCGTGGCGTATTCACGTACATACGCAAAATGCGGAACTGGTTATAAAATTTCTTGCCATTCGAGTGTCCTACTTCGGACCTGAGGCTCAAGACATATGCCGCGTCGCGAAACATTCTTACCTGCGCGTCGGTGCTCACCACGGAATCAAATTCCAGGTTCATCGTTTCCAGTTCATGAATAATTCCCTGCTTGTTCACGGTCTCTCCATAACGCGTCACTCCGTGAAAATCCTCCGAGTAAGCAGCCTTGAAAAAAGTGGAATTATGCAGTTTGATCGCCCGTGCGTTCTCCAGCTCCAGATTGACCAATTCCTGCCTTTGCATTTCCGGATTGACGGGTTGTTCGTCCGAGTTCTGAGCGCGCACCACTGCGGCACACAACACCAGCCATGCCGCGGCGCATAGCGTTGACTTTTTCACTAGAGTTCTCCTCAATGTTTAGGACCGGCTGCAAAACGGGGCTGCAAAAGTGCCTAAAAACTGGCCAGTCAAATTGGGGTCGTGATTCAGTATAGTGCTTGCGATGCGAGCTGCCAGAAAACTAAAATAACGCTGCGCCTAGTTCGGCATCCAAAAACACGGGCCACCAGGTTGGTTATTTCTCATTTTAGGAGGGTTCATGCTTACTTCCAGTTTGTCCGCTTCATCTCTATTTTCCCGGCGCGATTTCCTGGGCCGCGCCTCGCAATGGAGTGTGCTCCTCGCAGCTCATCAATTCTTGCCGCTCCCTGCGCTCGCCGAATCTCTGGCAAGGGATTCCCGTGTAGCACAAACACCGGTTGTGGATAAAGGATTCGCATCGGTCCGCAAAGTCGGCGACGGACTGTACGCGACGATTTCAGACACTTCCAAAGGTCTGCAAACCATGTGCAACGGGGGATTCCTGATCGGCAAGAGCGCTTCGCTGCTGCTGGAAGGATTTGTCAGCCCCGCCGGAGCCAGCTTCCAATTCGAAACGCTGCGCACGCTCAGTCAGGGAGCCATCATGGGCGCGCTCGACACGCACTACCATTTCGACCACACCACCGGGAATTCATTTTATGGAGCAAACGGTATCGGTGTTTTTGGCCATGCCGGGGTCGCCAAAAGAATTTACGAAAGCTACGTCCCTATGCAGGGAGCGGATAAGGCTGCTTTCCTGGCCCCCCTGGAGGCCCACGCGAAAAACGCCAAAACTGATATCGCGCGCAAGCATGCAGCGGAATTGGCTGCCACCATGGGCAATATTTTTGCCGCCGAAAATTCCAACGTCCTCGCGGTTCCCAATCGCCCATTCGATCCGGCCAAGCTCCCTGTGAAGCTGGACCTCGGGGGCTTAACCGCGCTAATCGAAACGTACCCGGGCCACTCCGGTACCGACCTGATCGTGCGGGTGCCAGAGCAAAACGTCGTATACACAGGCGATCTGCTCTTCAATCACATGTATCCGGTGACGTTTGATCAGCAAGCCACAGTCTCGGGCTGGCGCTCCACGCTGAAAACTTTCCTGTCGTACGACAAAGACACTATTTTCATTCCCGGCCACGGTCAAATTGGCGGACGCGACGCCGTGCAACTCTCCGCAGATTTATTCGACGACGTCGCTGCGCAAGCCGAAAAAATGTATAAATCCGGCGTGCCCGCGGAAGACGCTGGAGATCAATACGTGGTGCCGGAGAAATACAAAGACGTAGCCATTTTCGCCTGGAGTCTTTCCATCGGGCCAACCATCACGAAACTCTACAAAGAGTGGGGCGCGAAGTAATTGCTTGAGAAATTTTGTCGCTAAAATTTCACGCGGATCGCCAGGTTGAGGCGATTTTCGTTTTTGCGCAGGTCGGGAGCCCAGCCGGGAACCAGACGCGATCCAGCAGCATGCGCTCCCGTTCTGTTAACCCCGCGTTCGCGGACTTAGCACCGTCTTTCGTGACAGTTGTGGATGGCTTCATCATCGGCGAGCGCTTGCGGCCGCGCCGCCACAAAACGAGGACCAAGAACTTCGAGCACAAACAGGACAAGCATCGACGAAGCGTACAAACGTGCGGATGTGCGCATTTCTTTCTCCCAGCGATTCGTGACAACGGAATTAGCCTGTCTCGAGCGGGGATGCGCGAGCCCGGACTCAGGGAGTGGCGTGTTGCCAATCGAAGTTAGCAAAGCGCGTAAGGGAATAATAAGGCGGACGTAAGCGGGAGATTAGGCCGCAACTTGCGTAGATCTTTATTCCTTAATGGTTTGCGTGGGTGCCTGCAACGGTGCGCCAGGATCGCGTTGCGAGATCGCAAGCGCGATTTCGCGCATCTCTTCATGAATCAAAGAGTTAGTCGCGAGAATCACCGGCCCGCCAAGAGCATAAGGATGGCCCCGAAAATCGCTAATCGTGCCACCGGCTTCCTGTACCAACAGAACTCCGGCAGCGGTGTCCCAGGGCTTGAGTCCAAATTCCCAGAAGCCGTCGAATCGGCCGGCTGCAACGCAGGCAAGATCCAGTGCTGCAGAACCGTCGCGGCGCACTCCGTGCGAGCGCAGCGTGAAATCGTAGTAGTAATGAATGTTCGGGTTAGCGCGGCGCTGGTGCACCGGAAATCCGGTGCAGAGCAAGCTGGTGGAAATGGTCTCAATTTTGGAGACGGAGATTTTTTTGCTATTCAACGTTGCCCCTTCGCCGCGCGCCGCTGCAAAGAGTTCATCGTAAATGGGATTGTAAACGACGCCTGCGATGACCGTTCCATTCTGCGCCAGCGCAATCGAAACCGCGAAGCACGGATATTTATGCGCAAAATTCGTTGTGCCGTCCAGCGGATCGACATGCCAATGAAATTCGGAGCTGCGCACGTGGCCGGTGCCTTCCTCGGCAGCGATGGTGTGTTCTGGGAACAATCTGCTAAGCTGCGTCACGATTGCCGTCTCGCTGCGCTGGTCAGCCTGGGTAACCAGGTCCACGTCACCTTTGTAGCGAATGTCCGGCGGCAACGCGTATTCCTCGCGCAATATTTTGCCGGCTTGCAAAGCTGTTTCAATCGCGGCGTCGAGATAGTTGGCGGCCATGGAGAATTGTTAACAATTCTAAGTTAGCAGTTCAGCGTGGGCCCGTGTAGTAGGACTTACGATGACGCACCGAGTAAACGACTGGCGTACCTTTCGACGCTTCCGTTTGCCCGGAATTAGACTTCGTCGCGTCCGCGGGGCTCGCAGTTGGTTCGGTAGCCCCTGGCATTGGAGGCGTGATAGTCACCTCTATGCGGCGGTAGGTGTCGGCCGGCCCGCGCGGATTTGGATAGTAGCCAAGCCGGTATTGCGTGCGCAGCTCCTTATTGATGCCGTCGAAAATCGCATCCAGTTGCGTGGACCCATCAGGATAAAACACTGCTCCTCCGGTGGTATCGGTAATTGTTTCCAGGGCGTGTTCGCCGGCGGTGTTGCGTCCGCTTTCACTTTTCATGGTTCGAATCACGACCGTATAAAGAAGCGTGTTGCTGCGCACGGCTTCACGGCGCGCGGATTCGAAATCGGCTCGGCTGGTGGTTTCGCCGCCGTCGGTAACCAGAATAATTACGCGACGGCGATCCGTTCCCTGGCGCGAGAGCGCACGCGCTCCAAGCATCACCGCATCGTAAATGGAAGTCCCAGCGCCTGCGGGAATGCGCCGCACCGCTTCCTGCAGATGCGCCACGTTGTCAGAAAACGCCGCCAGTTGCGTGACGTTCTCATCCACTGAATAAACTGCCAGCCGGTCTCCCTTGCGCAACACCTGCCGGATAAAATGCGAAGCTGCTTCGCGTTGCGCGGGCATGCTGAGTTGCGCGCTCAGGCTGGCATCGATCATCAACGCCAGGTCCAGCGGCTGCTCGGTTTCCTTTTCAAAAACGGCGATAGCCTGCGGATTATCCTCGTCGAAAACCTGAAAAGCTTCCACCGGCAGATCGGGCGCCGGACGATGGTGTTCGTCCAGCACGCTGACCAGGACATTGACGAGATTCACGGTGACTTTAATTTTGCCGCGATCTTGTGCGGGATCGGGAGCGTCTGCTTTTATGGGGGCGGCAGCAGGGGTTTCGCCGGACTTGTTCTTTTGTGCCCAGGGTGGCCGATTAGTATTCTCCTGTTGCCGCGCAAAGGAGCCAGCATGAATCGCCGCTGCCGCTGCAACAGTAACAACGACGATGCCGACAAAATGCCGGATAACCTGCATACGTGGTGGAAAACGGGACGTTGGCATCGAGTTAGTTGGATGCCAGTTTTGCGGCGGGAGTCTCCGCAGTCGCGGGTGCCGGTGGAAATTCTCCATCCGCCCAAACAGCGCCGTCGGCGAAGAACTCTTTCTTCCAGATCGGCACCGTTTTTTTCAAGCTATCGATCGCATAGCGGCAGGCGTCGAAGGCCGCCGCGCGATGCGCCGCGCTCACCGCGATGAACACGCTAGTCTCGCCTATTTCCAGCCGCCCGAGGCGGTGCACGATGGCTACCCGGTTGACGGCAAAATTGCCGTGAACGTGTGCGGCGATTTCCTGCATTTTGCCAAGGGCCATGGATTCATAAGCTTCGTATTCCAAATAAAGGGTGGATCGCCCGTGTGAATGGTTGCGCACGCAACCATCAAACGTGGCCACGGCGCCGTCCTCGGCGCCGCGGACTTCTCGCGCGATGGCGGCGTTGGGAATGATTTCGCGTGTAAGTTCGATGCGATCTTGCGGCTGAGAAGCGCTCATTTTTCGTTAGCCGCCGCTGACCGGCGGAAGGAAGCCTACTTCGTCGCCACTGGAAAGCGCGGTATCCCATGCCGCGAACTCGCAATTGCGCGCGGCCACTAATGACGGACGAAATCTAGCCAGCTCTGGACGCGCAGACGCGCATTGCGCAAATAGGTCCTCGATTCGCGAACCGGTACGGATTTCGATGGACTCTTCCGAAGAGCCGCACAGTTCTCTGAGACGACCGAAATACAGGACTTTGACGGTCATAGAAGTTCATCGCCATTTTACCTGAATTCCGCGTGTCAGGTGTCTCCCTGCTTGACCAGCGTCCGGCTATTTCGTAGCGTCGAACGGTAGTCGCGAACCGGCGGTTTCGAACCCTGCAACAACAGCCTTCCGAGGGTCAAATGAGGATTTTGATAACCGGTGCCACAGGACTGGTGGGAAGCGCACTGGTGGCGGCGCTGGCGCGTGAAGGGCACACGGTATTCCGGATGGTGCGCGCCAGCACTAAGTCACCTGGCGGAAGAGCGGGAACCTTCGATGTGCCGTGGGATCCTGAAACCGGCGAGTTGGGCGGCGCCGCGGTGGGCGCGGAAGCGGTAGTAAATCTGGGCGGAGCTTCGATCGCCGACGGTCGTTGGACCGATTCGAGGAAAAAACTTTTGCGCACCAGTCGCGTAGACGCCACCCGCGCCTTAGTAACCGCCCTCGGAAAAATGAACGCCAAGCCCGACGTGCTGGTAAGCGCATCCGCAGTGGGCTTTTACGGCAACCGCGGAGACGAAATCCTGATCGAGGAGAGCGCTCCGGGAAGTGATTTTTTGGGTAAGCTCGCGAGAGACTGGGAAGCAGAAGCACTGCACGCAGAGGAATTCGGCACACGAGTTGTACTCACCCGCTGCGGGACTATTTTGGCCAGCGAGGGAGGCGCGCTTCCAAAAATGATGCTGCCGTTTAAGTTTGGCGTTGGCGGCCGTATCGGCGACGGAAAACAGTGGATGTCGTGGGTCGCGCTGGAAGACGTTGTCGCCGTCTTGCGATTGGCAATTATAAAAAGAGAACTACGCGGCCCGATCAATGTTGTAGCACCCGAGCCCGTTAGGAATGCCGAGTTTGCAAAGGAACTGGCCAGCGTGCTGCACCGCCCTGCGATTTTTCCCGCTCCGCCGTTTGCGCTGCGCATGGCGATGGGAGAAATGGCCGACGCGCTACTCCTCGCCAGCCAGCGCGCCGTACCGGAAAAGCTGACCAACTGCGGGTATTCTTTTGCAAGTCGCAGTTTGAAAGAGGCGCTGCAAGCGATCCTGGTTGCTACGTAAGCGAGTTTCGCTCTACTTGACGACATTCACGGTAACGTCAACCTTGATCACCCGACCGGTCACCGGGTCAGTTGAAACTGTGGTCTGAATTGTCTGGCCATCTCGGATATACAGATTGATCTGCGAACGAAATTGCTGGATGACCGGGGATTCTGAAGCCGCGGCCTTTGTGTCAGGCAGATTGCCTTGAGGCGAGTAGGCAGAAGATCTTTCCACCCCTAGGCTGAGCCAGAATCGGCCGTCATCTTCCTTGTCGGCGCGCCCGTCGATGTTCGTTCCCATGTCCACATAAGTAAGCGTCGCCGAATCCTTCGTGTGAATCGGGACTCTCAACCCCATGCGAATCTGGGCGGGCGGGCCGCTATGGTCGGCATTTACGAGGAGTGTGTAAGGAAGACTGCTGATTTTTTTCTCGCCGTCAAATTCATTGAAGGTGACCTGAACGCGAAGTGTAGCAACGGGTTTGTGGCCTTCCGCCGGCTTTTCGCCGCCCTCACTCTTTGCCTTTTCTTGCGCAAAGCTCGGAATCGCTAGAACCGCTGAGAAACACGCGACCATCAGCAAAGTATTCCGCTTCATTTTCACTCTCCGTTTTCTTTCTAAAATCTACGTCGCAGCCCTTTACCAGACGGTGCCGTCAGCGATTTGGTTCAGCTTGATTCTTCACATCATCCTCGCGGAATAGAGGCTCCAGGCGGATGCCCGCGGCTTCGATCGGCTTGATTTCAATGGAAACGAAAGCGGATTTGGTGGAAAAGGACTCCGCAATGTCCGGTGCCATTCGCGAGAGCTGCAGCAACTGATCCATCGCGATTCGACTTGCAGGATCAACCTGAACCTGAGGCTCAGCGGGCACAACCAATTCACGATGATCATCCCTGAGCTTACGGTCGGCACGCAACGGCTCCGGGGAATTCATCGCAGCGGCTGCAAATGGAATTTGTTCCTGCGAGCGTGACGGCGCAGGCCTTGCAGTAGAGGCTGGCACCGCGTTTGACAATTTTTTCTGCGAACTCTGGTAGAAAAACAAAGCAACCGACAGCGCGCATATACACACCGTCGCCGGAAAGAGAACCATCCGCCACTGTGATCGCCGGCCGTTCGTTTCGCTCTGAAAAATTGCTGCCTGGATGCGCGGAACCACCAAGTCCGGAACAACTGCATTGGCCGCCGCGCGCAGCGACTCATCGATAGAAGCAAGCAGTTTACGTTCTTCCGCCAACGCCGCCGAGCAACCCTCGCAACCTGCGAGATGCCCTGCCAGCACGCGGTTTAACGATTCGCCGGACGCAGCGGCGTCCATCAACGGTTGGCGGTAGGATTCACAAAACATCGCAATTTCTCCGCAAGAGTTTTTCGTGCCACAAACAGTCGCGATTTCACAGTGCCGACAGGAATCCTGAGCAACGACGAAACTTCTTGCAGCGTATGTCCTTCCATCGCGGCCAGAAAGAGCACCAGTCGCTGCTTTTCCGGGAGTTCATCCATTGCGCGGTCGAACTGCCGCTGAATCGGCGCTCTCGCCCTGATGGGGCGCGTTGCGGGAATTTTCGAAAACCCATTGCGTTTCCCGCGCCTGCCTGCGCTTAACGGCACGGAGCCGGTCCAGCGCAATGCGAAAACTAATTCGAACCAGCCACGCACGAAATCGTGAGCGCTCGTGTAGCCCTTCAAACCGGTGGTAGGCGCGCAGCAAAGCCTCCTGCGCCACATCCTGAGCATCCGCGTCATTCCGCAAAACTCCTCGAGCCACGCGAAAAGCCAACGGCGCGTTTTCCGCCAGCAGCGATTCCCACTCGCGCCTGCTGGCGCCGTCGGCTTGTGCTGGCGCCATTTCTTTGCGCACTTCGGCGGCCTCGGGCTCTCCTCCGGTTTGGGTCAGAATCCACTCCTGCGTGGACCGGCTCAGGCGAGCAGTAATGGCTCGGCCCTCCTTGTATATAGGCAAGACGGCGCGGGTAGACGATCGGTTCATTTTGCGAAGAATGAAGTAATGACGGAAAGAAGCGATGAAGTAAAGCACATGATTTCAGAGACGCCCGTTTCGAATCGGGACTCGTTCGCGAAACCTGAATTCCAGTTTGGAAATTCCCTCGCAACCAATAATATCTTTTATTTTTGCGTCTCTGCGATGCTAATCGCCTGAAATTCGCTCGAAGCCATTGAAACAAAAATAGATAGCGCCGATTTGTACTCGGATACCGGCAAGCTCCCAATTCCGATTATGGAATTTACTGTTCGAACTCGGCCGGGCCCATAAACGGCTCTCGAAAAAATCCCTGATCGTTCAACTTCCTGTTTGAGCTACCGGAATCGGCGAAAGCCACCCTCCGCCAAATAGCAACCCCGGCCCGAGTGACGCCACGAATATCGGTCGCCGCGATCGCGTCTCAACGCCGCGCGAGGCGTGTAGCGCGAAGTGCAAAGCCGCGGCGCAAGTAGTCGAACCCAGATTCCCGCGAGTATCCGCGACCATGGGAAATCGTTCCAGCGCGACTCCGGATTTTTTGGCCAGCAGCGCAACCAACCGCGGATTAGGTTGATGCGTAGCGAATGCCGCCACCTCCTTTCGGGCGACGCCGCTGCGGGACTCCAGTTCACGAATACATTGATCGAGCCGCGCGGTGGCCGCACGGGAAAGTGCGTCACCGTCAAAAACAACTTGTAATCGCTCACCCGGCTCAGCCCAAACCTGAATCGCCGCCTGCAGTTGCGAAGCACATCCAAAAAAGAAATCCCGTAGCCCAAAATACCCTTCGGCGCTTCCCGAGGATTGCCGTTGCACCAAGAACGCAGCAGCACCATCGCCGAACAGACCACCGAATTCTCCCGCTACGCGAGCGGGAGTGAGCGTGCGCGAATGCACATCCGCGGTCACCACCAGTACTGTGCCCGCCTGCCCGGATTCCACAAACGATTTCGCTACCGCCAGTGCGTACGGGAGTCCTAAACAAGCGCCACCGACATCCAGCGCGCCGCACGATTCGCGCACACCGGTTGCCGCATGCAGCTGCGCAGCGAGCGATGGAACGGAGTGATGAGTTTCGCTCGCAACGATCATCCAGTCCAGTTTCTCTGGTGAAACCTGCGCCCTTCGCAGCAACTCTGCCGCGGCTCTCGTGGCAAGTGTCACTTCCGTCTCCTCCGCAGAGACGTATGCCAGAGATAATATTCCCGCGCCGTGGCGCAATTTTCCCATCGGCATGTCGAACGCCGCATCCACTTCCTCCGATGGAACAATGCGCGAGCCGAACGCTACAGCCGAGAACCGCAACACAGCAGCACTGAGTACGGTGGACATAAAGATTTTGCGCCCGCATCGGGCTTAAAACATTGTGAGCGATTGAAGGAACGCCAGCAAGAGCATTGCCTGTCAAATTTTCGCAACGTTATCGTTTTCATCCAAGTTTCCGAAACAACGCTTCGCATGGCTGAAGAACTTCGTCAGCCGTGTGATAGTTTGGAAAGTGGATGCCAAACGCGTCACACGGATCGCTACACTACCAAGCGCAGCATTGCCCTTGCCGGGCGCCGTTATCATTACTGTTCCTCCTTGCGCTTTTTGCGACCCCCGCGAGCGCGCAACGCGAACGCGGCGAATTGCAAATCGAAGTGCGCGATCCGCAAGGACAAAGCGCTGCCGCTGCGGCAGAACTGGTCAGCGAATCCAACCAGGTAAAAAGGAATTTTGCCATTCCCGCCGACGGAAGATACCTGGCATCTGAACTGGCCTTCGGCGTCTATCGCTTGACGGTCGCCGCGCAGGGCTTCGCGCCCTGGAGCGCTTTGCTGGACGTTCGCAGCGAAGTACCGGTGCGAGTCGCAGTCGTTTTAGGCGTGGCTCCGGTGAACATGAAAATCGAAGTCACCGACGCTGCAACCATCCTCGACCCGTCGGAAACCGGAACCATTTATTCGTTGGGCTCTGAAGCCCTTCGCGAACACACTGCCGCGCAAGACGGCCGGGACCTTTCTGACGCCGTAAACGATCAACCCGGTTGGCTCTATGAAGCGAATGGAGTCCTGCATCCGCGCGGCTCCGAATACCAGGTGCAATACGTTCTGGACGGAATGCCGTTAACGCAGAATCGTTCGCCGGCATTTGCGCCGTCGCTGGATGCCGGTGATGTGGAATCGATGCGCGTGATGACCGCAGGTTTTCCGGCGGAGTACGGACGCAAACTCGGCGGCGTTATCGAACTAGCGACCGAAAAAAATCCTCCCGAGGGATGGCATGGCCGAATCGAGGCCGGGGGCGGCAGCTTCGATTCGCTGAGTGGCACGGCGGAAATTGGCTACACTGCGGGCAAGAATCATCTGGAATTCGGCGGCCGCGGATTTCATAGCGACCGCTACCTCGATCCACCAGTTCTGCAGAACTCTACCAACTGGGGAAATGGCAATGGATTTTCCGCCGCGTACGAACATGATTTTTCTGAACGCGATCGCTTGCGATTCACGATTGCGCGCAGCGAAACTCGTTATACCGTTCCCAATGAATTGGTCCAGCAAGCCGCCGGACAACGGCAGGACGCCGACAATACCGAAATCAGCGGTCAAATTTATTTCCAGCACATCAGCTCGGAAAATCTGTTGTGGACTTTTTCCGGGAGCGTGCGCGATGCCAGCTTCGCCTTGCGCTCGAACGATCTGGCCACTCCCATCATGGTTTCGCAGGATCGCGGTTACCGCGAAGGCTATGCGCGCGCCGACGTTGCGGGCCACGCCGGACATCACGATTGGAAGGCGGGAGTGGACTCACTCTTCACGCCAGTACACGAAGCGCTCATCTACCGGATCACTGACCCGTCGCAGTTCGAACCCGGCACCGCGTTACAGTTTGCATTCGCCGAGCGCCATTGGGATATCGAGCCCGCCTTCTACGTTCAGGATAATTTTCACCAGGGAAACTGGAACGTCAGCGCCGGGCTGCGCTTCGATCATTATGGATTTGTTGCCAGCGAATCGGCTCTCAGTCCGCGCGTGGGCATATCGCGCTACATTGACCGCTGCAAAATGCTGTTGCACTTTTCCTACGACCGCGTATTCCAGACGCCGGCGATGGAAAATATTTTGCTGGCCAGTTCCGCGCAAGTCAGCTCGTTAAATCCCGCAGTTCTGCGGCTCCCGGTACGGCCCTCGCGCGGTGACTATTTCGAGGGCGGAATTTCCCAGGCTCTGTTCGCAAAGTTGCGCCTCGATGCCAATATCTTTCGCCGCAATTTTCGCAATTTCGCCGATGACGATGTGCTTCTTGATACCGGGGTGAGCTTCCCGATCGCCTTCAATAAAGCACGCGTCTTCGGAGAAGAATTGCGTCTGGCCATTGCCGAGTGGCACAGGTTTTCGGGGTTCTTGAGCTACTCGAATCAATCCGCGATCGCGCAAGGGCCCACCACCGGCGGACTGTTCCTCGGTAGTGAAGCCGGCGACGCCCTAACGAATACCGGAAAATTCGCCGTAACTCAGGACCAGCGGAATACCGTTCGCGCCAGCGTCCGCGCGCAGATCGTCAAGCGGGCGTGGGCGGCGGCCACCGCCGATTATGGCAGTGGCCTGCCGGTGGCACTCGATCCCACCAGCATCGACATGAATTTTCTTCTGGCGCAATATGGACTAGGAATTCTATCGCGCGTAAATTTCGATCGCGGCCGGGTACAGCCAAATTTCTCGCTAGGTGCAGCTTTCGGCGTCGAGTTATACAGGAAAGAAAGCCGCAGTTTGAATCTTCAAATTGCAGCAGCCAATCTCACCGATCGCGTAAATGTCGTGAATTTCGCCGGACTTTTTTCCGGCACCGCCGTAGCTACACCACGAAGCGCCGGCGCGCATCTGCGTTTTGTGTTTTAAGATTTTTTGTAACGTAGCACGAAGGAACATCCGAAAGTGGGACTACATCAGGAGAACAAGTTTGGTACCGCTAACGGGAATCGAACCCGTATTTTAGCCTTGAAAGGGCTACGTGCTAACCGTTGCACCATAGCGGCATGGAGCGAAAACGACTTTCACAATTATAAGGGAAATGCGGGAAATCCGCTATTCTGCGGCAATTGTACTGTAGTGCAGTGTACGCTGAACGAGATTGCACAGCGCTTGACGGTGAGGCGCAAGCATCGTACTTTTTGATAATCGATTTGTACAAACGGAGTCTTGCCTTGGCGCGATCGTTAACCAGCGAGCGAGCGGTATTTTTCCTTTTTGCTCTGAACGGCTTTTACTTCCCTGCCGCCACTCCTGGCCAGCGTTCCCAGCTGCCCACCGCGGCGACTGACGCAACCGTGAAAGCCGACACCGTCACCGTATTTCTTGAAATGGACGCCTCCAGCGATCAGGTTTCCACGCTCAAAAAAGGCATCACTGTCTATGTAGATTTGCGCATGGATCAGGGCGGGAAAAGCTGGTGTGGAGTTCGGCCATCGGCGCAGGCAAACCGGATTGGCTTTGTGGATTGCAGAAGCCTGGAAAGGATAGCCAGTTCAACTCCAGCGGTTATTTCAGGACGCAGCGCGGCAAATTCCGAATCGACGCATGGTTCAGCAGCGGACATGCCACTTGAGCGTCCTGCGACGCCCACCGCGAATGGCTATGCGGCGATGAAAAACGAAGTTGTTAAGGAAGGCGTAATCGATGCGGGTTTGATCGCGACGTTGGAAGCGCAAGCTTCGCATGGCGGACCAGCCGCGATCACCCGTGCCGCATTGGCTCATCTGGCCGCAGGCGAATTCGAACTCGAGCAACATGAACCGGACAAGGCGTTCGAACAGTTCGAAGCGATGGAACCTTTCGCCGGACGTCAGCGTGATCTGGTTCTTGCGAGCTTGGACGGCCGCATCTACGCGCAGCTCATGAAGAGCGAATACAGCTCCGCGATGGAATTAATCGAGAAGGCCAGAAAACTTTCTCCGCAATCGTCGAACTTGGCGGCGTGGTCGGGCTACACCCACTACCGCATGAACCAGCTCGACGCAGCGATCGCGGATTTGCAGACTGCGCAAAAGATTCGTCCCAGTCAAGGTGCTGCGGCGCTATTAGAAAAAGCCCAACGCGACAGAGACGCAGAAGGCGATTTCCGTGAAGGCGAATCCAGCCACTTTGTATTGCGCTATCACGGAGGCGCCAGCCGCCAACTGGCCTCTGAAGTGATGCACACGCTCGAGGATCAATTTCAGGCTTTGAAATCGGAGTTGCACTACACGCCGCCGGAACAAATTGCAGTGATTCTGTATACGCAGGAAAGCTTTTTTGACGTCACACGAGTACCAGGCTGGGCCGGTGGCCTGAACGACGGACGTATTCGCGTTCCGGTGCAGGGACTGGAAACAGTTTCCGATCTGCTGGCAAGAATTCTGAAACATGAATTGACACACAGTTTTGTGTTTCAAAAAACCGCAGGACGCTGCCCCACCTGGCTGCAGGAAGGCGTCGCGCAGTGGATGGAAGGGCGGCGCACCGGAGCGGACGCGGCGCAACTGCTGGCGTTCTACCAGGACGGAAAAGGAAAGCAGTTGCGCTATCTCGATGGGCCATGGATGGTGTTGTCGAGCGGGCAAGCGCGCTACGCGTATGCCTGGGCGCTGGCGGTTGTCGAAACAATTGAAGCCGATTCCGGAGGCGATGGTCTCGATCGCTTGATCGATGCGGAACGCACGGAATCATCCGGCGAAAACGCAATGCTGCAGGCTTTACGCACCAACTACTCCAGCCTGGACGACTCTACCGCCGAATATCTTCGCAGAACCTATCTACAATAAGACTCTTACCAGAGACATGTTCACGTATCGGCGTACTGGCACTCTGAGACAACGCAAAACAATACGCTGTCATTCTGAGAGGCATAGCTTCTGCGACTCGAAGAATCTTACAAACCATGCTAATTCGGTTGTCCGGATTCCCCAGGAAATGACGGCTACGATTTCGTACGGTCCGCCCATTCCTCGTGCCACGCAGTCTGAATGGCTTCCAGTTTTCCTTCGTTCGATTTAGCAGGGTCGCCCGCAAATCCGGGAAGTTCGGTGATCCACTTGTGCATGTCCGTGAAACGCACGGTATAGGGATCGACATCCGGAAATTTATCGGTTAGCGCGATAGCGATGTCTTCCGTGTTGTCCCAGTCGAAGGTTGCGGGCATCATGACTCCTTGTGGAATGTTAAAGCCGACTCATTGTTCGTGGCATGGGATCAATCGTAACGAGAGATACCTCGCTACGCTCGGAATGACGACCCGGAGGATGGTGCGCCACTCGAGCCAGTCTATTGCTAGCTTCGAGTTTCTGCCTTTTGTCTATCTTTTCTCTGTGACTCTGTGGCAATCCTTTCAGTGATCCAGTTCCTTGGCGTAATTCTTGTTCCAGCCGGGAATTTCCACCACGATGTCCGTTGTTCCGTCTGGAACGGTCTGGCAACCCAACCGCGACTTTGGCGTAATCCCCGGCGCTTCGTCCAGTTCATCGAGTTCCGCATCGCTCGCTTCGTTGCAGGATTCCAGGCCTTCTTTCACCATGACGTGGCAGGTGGAGCATGCACAGACTCCACCGCAAGCGTGATCCAGCCCAGCTTTCAGCGCTTCGGAAAAATCCAGAATGCTTCCCGGCAATCCATTGTGGCCATAGGGAATTTTCTCCGGATCGACTTCCATCGTCTTGCCGCTGGGAAGAAACGTGATCTTGAACTTCTTGGTTGCCGGTTTGTATTTTACTTCTTCGATATACGGATTACTGCCGCCCATTTTTCACTTTCCTCCCGACAATTCCAACCACTAGCTGGCGTATCAGAAATCTTCTAGCCTTTTGCCCTGAAGCACGCTGTTCACAGCGCTATTCATCATAACTTCGGCGAGATGCTGCGTGGCTCCGTTCAACTCGTCAATCTTTTTGCGCATCAGCCGATAGTCGCTGCCGCTGGTCGATTCTTTCAACGCCAGCACCACAGAATCGATTTTAGCGCGTTCCTCGGATGGCAGCGCATCGGATTGCGGATTGGCCAGCGCTTTCGCCGTGGCCGCCAGAATGGTTTCGGCTTCGGTGCGCGCTTCAATCGCCTGCCGCTCGGCGAAGTCCTGCTCGGCGTATTCGATGGATTCTTCCAGCATGCGCTCGATTTCAGAATCACTGATCCCGTAGCTGGGCTGCACTTCGATGGAGTGCTGCTCCCCGGTGCGCAGGTCTTTCGCTCCAACCTGCAGGATGCCATTGGCGTCGATCAGAAATTTTACTTCGATGCGCGGCAGGCCAGCAGGCGCCGGCGGAACTTTCAGTGTGAAACGCGCCAGCGACCGGCAATCTTTCGCTAGTTCCCTTTCACCCTGCAGCACGTGAATGTCTATGCCGGTCTGGTTGTCCACGCCAGTGGTGTACATTTCCTGCGCGCCCGCGGGAATCGGCGAATTGCGCGAAATGATTTTCGCAACCGCGCCGCCATACGTTTCAATTCCTAATGAGAGCGGCGTGACGTCCAGAAGCAGCATGTTGCTCACGCCATGTTCCAGAATATTTGCTTGCACCGCAGCGCCGAGCGCAACAACTTCGTCAGGGTTCAGTTCGATGTGCGGAGCCCGTCCGAAAAAATCCTGTACCGCGCGGCGAATCAGCGGAGTACGCGTAGTGCCGCCGACAAGAACCACTTCATCGATTTCCTCGGGCTTCAGTTTGGCATCGGCAAGGGCCAGTTTGACTGGACCCATGGTGCGATCGACAACCGGGCGGATCAGTGCATCGAGAGTGCCGCGGGTAAATTCCAGCGTGAACATTTTTCCATTCGGCAGCGGAAACTTAAGCGTTGCAGATTCTTTTTCGGAGAGTTCGTGCTTGACCGCAATCAGCGCTTTGCGCAGTTCCTGCGCGATTTCGCCATGCGGTGAGAAGTCAATCTCATCCGTCTGTAAAATCTTTTCGTGCACGAAAGCCTGTAAAAGATTATCGATGTCGTCGCCGCCGAGATGAGTATCGCCGTTCGTCGACAGCACTTGATATATATCGCCTTCCTCCGTTGAAATTAACTTGAGAATGGAAATATCGAACGTGCCACCACCGAGATCGTACACCGCAACTTGGCCGCGCTGCTTTTCGTGCAGGCCGTAAGCGAGCGCCGCAGCCGTCGGTTCGTTCACCAGCCGCAAAACTTCCAGTCCGGCGATCTTCCCGGCGTCCTTGGTAGCCTGGCGCTGCGCGTCGTTAAAATAGGCTGGCACGGTGATGACCGCGCGATCGACTGGTTCGCCGAAAAATGCTTCGGCCCAATTCTTCAGTTCGCGCAGTATGAACGCGGAAATTTCCGGCGGAGTAAAAACTTTGCCGCCCAGACGCACCCGTATGACGTTGCTGCTGGACGGATCCAGACGGAATGGAAAAAGTTTCAGCTCGTCTTGAATGTCTTTCACACCGCGGCCCATCAGCCGCTTCACGGAATAAATGGTTCGTTCCGGCTGCGTCAGCAAGCGTCGGCGAGCCGACTCGCCAACAACGATATTTCCGTCCGGATCGAGACTCACCACAGAAGGACACAAAGTAGATCCGTGCGGGCCGACTATACACTTCGGCTGTTTGGTCTGCGGATCGAGATACGCGACAAGACTGTTGGTGGTTCCAAGATCGATTCCGACAATTTTCCCCATGTCAGTACCCAAAAACCGGCAGCGGGCCACCGGCGAAATAACTGTCGCGCATTATTCTTCCAATTCTTTCCGCACGTTGGCGACTAGGTTACGAATGTAACTGCGGCGATAGAGCAATTCGTTCATGCCGGCAAAGATTTGTTTACGCGCGGCAGGGTCCGCCTTTGCGTCCACTACAGCGTCCCACTCTCGTGCCACAGACTCAAGCTGCGAGTCTACTTCTTCCAGTTTTCCTTGAAAATCGTCTTCGGCGGATTCCAGGCGGCCCTTCAATTCGATTAGGTCTCCGCCAGATTGTTTTGCTTCGCGCAATTCGTCGAGCGATTCATTTAGTTCAAAAACTTCTTCCAGAAGTTCCGGAGGCGCCTGCTGCTTGGTTTGGCCTTCCTTGCGTTCGCCTTCGATTTCCAAAAGATACTCGATACGCGCGAGCGGATCGCGCAGCACGCGATAGGCATCATTCAGTTCGCTGCTTTTTTTTAGAGACAGTTCGCGTTCCTGTTCGCTGGCGTTCACAAAATTATCCGGATGCAATTTCCAGCTGAGTTGCAGAAATTTTTGCTCGAGCAAGGTCACATCGAGCGAAAGCTGGCGCGGCAGCCCAAACACGGCAAAGTAGTCTTGCGAGGCTTTTTGCGCTGGAGACAGGGCGGTCATTGCGAAGCTGCATTTCCTCCCATAATCGATAGTTGCCACTGCAGTTACGGCAAAATTAAGGTGCAGCGAATAGGAACTATAGTTCCTATTTTGCGGCGAGGATGCGGGGATACCCCGCATTCCCCGGCAAAAATGAAAAGGCTGGCGAGTCCGCCAGCCGGTGTAACCCAAGACCGGGCTGAGCCCGGACCGCAAACGCTAACCGCCAATCCGAAGCGTAGGGCCAAAATCGCGATCCACGGCAAAGTGGCCCACGCGGCTTAGGCGGTGAAGGAGCTGCCGCAGCCGCAACTTCTGGCGGCGTTGGGATTTACAAACGCGAACCCCTGGCGCATCAACGTTTCTTCGTACTCGAGAGTGGTGCCGTTCAAATACAACAAGCTTTTGGGGTCGACGAAGACGCGGGCGCCGAATTCTTCGAAGACTTTATCGCGGTCGCGGGCCTGGGTGTCGAGACGCATGGCATAGGACAAACCAGAGCATCCGCCGCCTTGTACGCCTACCCGCAGACCGCCTTGTTCTGGAGACACCCCGTCTTTTGCGAGCAGCTCCAGGATTTTTTTGGCGGCGCGCTCGGAGACGTTGATCTTTGCAGTTGCTGGTGATGCGATTTCTGTCGGCATAAGAGTTCTCTATTACTAGAGCAAACCCAAGACCACCCTAAAGAGCGTAGGGCGGGGTACGCAAAGTCAACTCAACTGCAACAGTACCAAGCTGAATCTAAGAGCCCTGGCCAAGCACTGGGCACGATATATCGTGGCCCCTACCAGAACAAACGATCGGGACGCGATCGAGCCTGCGAGCGCTTAGTGGGAGGCCTTCTCCGCTACTGGTACGGCGATGCCCTTTTTGTTCTTCCAATTGCCGATGGCGGCCTTGATAGCGTCTTCGGCTAGGACTGAACAGTGGATTTTGACTGGAGGAAGCGCCAGTTCGCGGACGATGTCCGTGTTCTTGATGGACAACGCCTCTTCCACAGTCTTGCCCTTAACCCATTCAGTGGCCAAGGAAGAACTGGCAATCGCGGAGCCGCAGCCAAAGGTCTTGAAACGAGCTTCTTCAATGACCTGCGTTTCCGGATTGATGCGCATCTGCAGCTTCATAACGTCGCCACATTCCGGAGCGCCGACAAGACCAGTCCCCACGTTGGGGTCTTCTTTAGGAAGGCTTCCAACGTTGCGGGGATTGTTGTAGTGATCTACAACTTTTTCGCTATAAGCCATGAGTCATTCTCCTCGGGTTCGCGTGCAGCGGGGCTGTTGTAGCCAAGCGTAGGCGAAGCCCAACAAAATTAATTGGTCCGCGCGAAATTGCCGATGCTGACAAAGCCAGCAGTACGCAGAACCTTTTCCGAAATCGACACGTTCGGCACCCAGGCGGAACGCCCGGCGGTCAACTGGCGCAGCACGTCCTTGATGTAGTCGGCGCCAATGCCCAGAACTTTCAGGAATACGCGAACTTCCTGAAGCTGCTGGAACGAGCGCTCGCCTGCGGGCTTGGCGTCATCGCCTTCGCCATAGGGCACAAACGCGACGCGGAATGCCGCACCGGTGCCGCCAATGGAGCGGTGTACTCGAATTGTTCCTTCACTCACGGTGGTTGCCATTGCTTCTTATCCTACCCTTTTCTATTTCGGGGTTTGTAAGTACAAACCCTGAAACCCTTTCCTCGATTTAGCCGGTCTTCACGTCGTTAGATGCGCGACGGGGCTAGGCGGTCTGCCAGTTCACCTTGGAAATATCGATGCCCTCTTTGGCCATTTCGTAAAGTGGCGAAAGCTCACGAAGTTTGGTGACGACCGTAACCATCTTGTCGGTGACATAGTCGACTTCCTCTTCGGTATTGAAACGGCCCAAACCAAAGCGGATCGAAGTGTGCGCCAGATCTTCGCCAACTCCGAGAGCCTTAAGAACATAGCTAGGTTCCAGGGTGGCGGAGGTGCAAGCCGATCCGCTGGAAACAGCGATGTCGTTGATTCCCATCAAGAGCGATTCGCCTTCGACATAGGCGAAGCTCATATTCAAATTATTCGGCAGACGGTGCTCCAGAGAGCCGTTGACGAAGACTTCGTCAAGCTTGGCTTCGAGGCCGGCTTTGAGGCGGTCACGAAGTTTGGCCAGGCGAACCGATTCCTGGGCCATTTCTTTCTGTGCGATTTCGCAAGCAGCGCCGAGTCCTACGATGCCGGGAACATTCAGAGTGCCAGAGCGCATACCGCGTTCGTGGCCGCCGCCGTCGATGATGGCTGCCAGCTGGACACGAGGATTGCGGCGGCGAACGTAAAGAGCGCCAACGCCCTTGGGACCATAAATCTTGTGGGCGGAAATTGCGAGCAAGTCGATGTTGTCTTTCTGCACGTCTACGGGAATTTTGCCAACGGCTTGCACGCCGTCAGAGGCGAAAAAGACCCCATGTTCTTTAGCGATCTTGCCAATTTCCTGAACCGGGTTGATGACGCCAATTTCATTGTTGGCGTACATGACGGTGATCAAGATTGTTTTCGGCGTAATGGCTTTACGGACGTCTTCCGGATTCACGCGGCCATCTTTGCCGACGGGAAGATAAGTCACCTCAAAACCGTCTTTTTCCAGGCGTTTACAGGTATCGAGGACTGCTTTGTGTTCGATGGCCTGAGTGATGATGTGATTGCCTTTTTCGCGGTACATTTCGGCGACGCCCTTGATCATCAGGTTGTCGCTTTCAGTGGCGCCACTGGTAAAGATGATTTCTTTGGGCGTGGCGCCGATCAGAGAGGCAACCTGGACGCGGGCATTTTCTACGGCTTCTTCGCCGGCCCACCCAAAGGGATGATTGCGGCTGGCGGCGTTGCCAAATTTTTCCGTGAAATACGGCAGCATGGCCTGCACGACGCGCGGGTCAACCTGAGTGGTGGCGTGATTATCAAAATAAATTGGCAGTTTTACGGCCATAATGCGGTTCTCCTGTTGCAACTTCTACGCTCTGAGAGCTACGAGCATCTGCTGCTCGTGCGGTTCGTCGCACATCTGGGCGATGGTGACGGTGCTTAATACATTCATCACGCTTTCGTTCACGCGGCGCAACGGTTCGCGTACTGAACACTTGGATGACGCATCGCAATTTCCGTGACTTGTCACGCAAGAAGTGATCAGCACTGGGCCATCGATCGCGGTAATCACGTCCAGCGCGCTGATGCGGTTCGGGTCCTTCGCCAACTGGTAGCCGCCGGTCGAGCCGTGCTTGGCAGCGACGAGTGTGTTCCGTGCCAACTTTTGCAAAACTTTCGCCATGAGCGTGGTCGAAATGCCATATTCCTCGGCGATCTCATTGGCGCTGCAGGCGTGATTTTCACTGCGATGCATCGCCAAATGCTTGACCGCAATCAGGCCGTAGTCTGCTTTTTTAGAAAGCTTAAACATCTATCTGCGTTGAGCCCTTGCGTACGCCCCCCGCGGGCATATGCGACTGAATCAGTCGGAATTAAGTTTATGAGATTTGTGCGAGAAAGTCAACCTTGGTTTTGGAGGAATGGCGATTGTAAAGCCTTTATATTCATATGGATATGGCCTGCATTTCCGCATCGCGGTCCTGCAGTGGAAAAAAGGCCCGGAAAACCATTATCACCGAGAAGAGAGACGGAGAGGTAACGGAGAGTTTTGGGATACAGCCGGAATACGGTTGGCGGAAAAACCCGGGCAAAGAGAAAAAGAAAGAACGACCGGATAAGCCCGCCGGTACATAAGAAGTTCAAGAGAGGAATATACCAGCGCGGTCGTGCTACTCTGCCGCGGCTGGTGACAATGGGAATGGATTACCAATTGAGAGTTCCGATCGATGCAAAAAATGACCGCAGCCGGATGATGCGGATTGGGATTTCGTCGTTGGTATTGGTATTGCTGTGCGCGCTGGCCATGTGGGCCACTTGGGAAGCCAATGCTGCACCAGGTGCGAGGGCAGGCCGCGCACCCGCTGATCGCGCCAGGCAAAAGCGCGACGATGCCAAACGCGCCAAGTCTCTGCCGAAAAGTTATGTGCTGGTGGGCGCGGGAGATATCGCCGGATGTTCATCGTTAGCGGGAGCGGCGGCAACTGCGAAATTGATCGAGCAAATTCCGGGGACGGTGTTTGCGGCGGGAGATCTGGCCTACGACCGCGGGACGGTGGAAGAATTTAGCAAGTGTTACGACACGACGTGGGGAAAATTCAAGGACCGGACGCGGCCGACGCCTGGAAATCATGAATACAATTCGCCAGGAGGGCTGGCTTACTTCGCGTATTGGGGCGAACGAGCGGGGCCGTGGGGCAAGGGATATTACAGCTACGACCTGGGAAAATGGCATGTGGTGGCGCTCAATACCAATTGCGATGCACCGGGAGTTGGCGGGTGCGGTGCCGGCTCGGAGCAGGAGAAATGGCTCAAGAAAGATTTGCAGGAACATGCGAAATCTTGCATTGTGGCGTACGGACATCATGCGCTTTTCAGCAGCGGGCTGTTCAAACGACATGCAGTGCATGCGGAGTTGCGAGAGCTTTGGCGGGATTTGTACGCGGCGCATGCGGACTTAATGCTGGTGGGACACGAACATTCCTATGAACGATTTGCGCCGCAGGATCCGGATGGACATCCGGATCCTAAGAATGGGATTCGCGAAATTGTGGTGGGAACGGGTGGGCGGAGCCATGATCCGCTGGGGTTGGCGACCCCGAATAGTGAACAGAGGAATTCGGACACGTTTGGAGTGCTGAAACTAACGCTTTCGCCGGAGAGATATGTCTGGGAGTTTATTCCGGTGAATGGTGAAGAGGGTTATCACGATTCGGGCGAGGGGAGTTGTCACAACGCAGCGGCTGCAGGGACGGCCAAGTAGACGGCGGGAAGCGACTATCGCAGAGGATCGCGTACGACAGATGAGCAGTGGCGTGGATGCAGAAGGCGAAGAGAGATTCCTCGCTTCGCTCGGAATGACGGTGGGAGCTTAAATCTCTATTATTGTTAGGGTTTTGCGGCAGCGCAGGTGTTGGGTTGCGATGCGGCGTCGATCAGCTTTTTTACTGCGGCGGAGGGAATCAGGATGAGTTGCGCTTTTGGTTTGGCGGCTTCGGAGAGCACGGAATTTAATTGCGCTTGCTGGTCGGTGGCGAGCGGTTTGCCGGCGGCGATTGTGTCGAGAGCACGTAGGCCGGCAGTGCCTATGGCAGAGAGATCGCGAGAGGTGAGTACGGCTTCCTGGGCGAGGACAGATTTCAGCGCCAGCGGCGCGAAGGCTGAATCGTTCTGACTCCAGAGTGCGAGTTGCGTGCGCAGTTCATATGCCGTGGCTGCGTCACGGCAGGAAGCGGCGAGGAGTTTGTCGACCAGCTCAGAAAAATGGCGGCCTGCATCGCTTTCGAGGCTAACGGCATCCACCAGGCGGTTGAGAGGAAGTTGGCTGGTCGGCTCGACAGGCGCGGTTTGTTCGCGCGTGTAGTCCTTCACCGGTTCAACAACGTCAGCTAGATTTCGCAACGCGGCAAATTCTTCCGGCGACGCGGGCCCAGCGATGCGCTGCAGCATTTTTCGTTGGTAGGTTCGATGCGTCAGCCCGAGCCACTCCAACTTTTCGCTAACGACGCTCATGCGCAGATACATCGAACTGGAATCGCTAACAGACTGCGGAGACCAGAAGCGTTCGGCGATGGCGGCGTTGCGCGGCCAGATGCGGGAGTCGATATTTTCCGGGTCCACATATTCCGACCACATGCAGGATTCGGCGCCGAGAAGCAATTTTTTCTGATCGTCGGTAAGGCTGGCGGCAGGGCCGCTCATGGGATCGACAGCGTAGTGACGCGCGGCGCTCCAGCCGAGATCGAGATAGTAACCATTGGAAAGAATGCCGTGAAAACCCTGTTGCGCGGCCGCAGCCAGTGATTGTTGGCCGCGCCAGGACTGGATAACGATGTCTTTAGGCACGCCGGGAATGAAAACTTCATCCCATCCGACGACTGCTTTGCCATGTTTGGTGACGAGCTTCTGTACGCGCTGGCTGAAGTAGGCTTGTAAATCTTCGTTGGTTTTCAGATTGTGGGATTTCTTGAACTCTTGAATTTTTTTGTTGGCCTCCCACTCCTTGCCGTTCACTTCATCGCCGCCGATGTGGAAATAATTATCTGGAAACAGCTTGGCCATTTCCGCTATCAGTTCGTCAAGAAATTTGTAGACGTTTTCGCTGCTGGGATCCATCGCGGGATCGAAAATTCCCCATTTTCGCTCGATAGAATATGGGCCAGAGCCGCTGGCGAGTTCGGGGTAGCCGACGAACCACGCAGTACTATGACCGGGCATATCAAATTCGGGAACGACCCGGATGCCGCGGTCGCGCGCGTAGATGATGAAATCGCGAATCTCTTCTTGTGTGTAGTACCGGCCGTCGGAGCCGAGTTCGTGCAGCTTGGGAAATTTCCTGCTTTGCACGCGAAAGCCCTGATTTTCCGAGAGGTGCCAATGGAAAACGTTCATCTTGACCGCTTCCATGCCATCGAGATTGCGTTTTAGAACGCCGAGCGGGATGAAGTGGCGGCTGACGTCAATCATCAGGCCGCGCCATGGGAAACGCGGTTGATCTTGAATCGTTACGGCGGGCGCGGCGAATCCGTCGGGCGTTACTTCGACAAGTTGAAGGAAGGTTTGCAGACCGCGCAGCACACCGAGTGGATTTGCGGCGTTTAATTTTGCGCCCGTTGTAGTGACTTCGAGCGAGTAGGATTCGTCTTCGCCGAGCTCCTGGACTTCTTTGCTGGCGTGATCGGTATGGACGGCGAGAGACGCTTTCGCTGCGTCATGATTACGGACAGGCTTCGCTGCTAGAAGCAACCCAGTCTGTTGCTGAAGTTGCTTTACGAAGCGCTCGGCTGCCCGGTCAAGGCGAGGCTCCGTGTAACCTGTGAACTCAATCGTGAAATTTGCGTCGATGTGAAGTGCGCCAGGAGTTTGTTTGATGCTGGCGGGTTGCGGCATCAGGTTCAGTGGAAGCTGAGATTGCGCTAAGGAGCAAGCTGGAAACGTGGCGAGCGCAAAAAACCGCAAAATTCCAAGAAGGTGCCAGGCAAAATTGCGAGCGACAAATTTCATGATGAGAAAATCCTCCGCGGCGGTCCACTGCGTGCTATGTAGCAGCGGAATGGGATAGTGGCATACTCGCAGCAGAATGCGAAGCGCAAAATGGCGAGGGGTGGCGCTTCAGAAGGCGCAGAGAGATTCCTCGCTTCGCTCGGAATGACGCAGCTTGGTTTTGTGTGAAGTTGTGAGGGACGGTAGTCGGAGTGACGGATTTTGCTGTGGTGCCAATACGACGGAGTGCATGCGTCAGGGTGAGCGGGATGACAAACCTTTGATAACGCTTACAGTTGTGACTTCGGTAGTGTCCCGGAACCTGTAGAAAAGTGAATAGCGCATTTTGCCTGTGAAGTCATGAAATTCTTTTTTTAAGCAGCAGCTTTTTCTTTTCCTCCGATGTCACGATAGCCGTTGATGCGG
>Ga0073928_10001836_pt1 | contig 39159 bp, 32 predicted proteins | sample PaiPotPPA55metaG_FD_76969 | JGI IMG/M metagenome (GOLD analysis project Ga0073928, IMG submission 76969) | Iron sulfur acid spring bacterial and archeal communities from Banff, Canada, to study Microbial Dark Matter (Phase II) - Paint Pots PPA... ... | reverse complement strand
GTGGCTGCGAAGTCGTTTTCAGAAAAAGCGATGGAATCGTTTGAGCTCTAGCTAGGAAAACAGGAATGTGTGGCATCGCGGGAGTAGTCGAATTTAACCGGCGCGCGGAGGTCGATCCTCAGGTGCTGCGCCGAATGTGTGCTGCCATGGCCCATCGCGGCCCGGATGACGAAGGGATTCGCACCGAAGGCCGGGTCGGGATCGCAATGCGGCGTCTAAGTATTATCGACGTCGCAGCCGGGCACCAGCCGCTTAGCAATGAAGACGGCACCATCTGGATCGTCTTTAACGGCGAAATTTACAATCACTCAGCGTTGCGCAAGCAATTAGAGGAGCAAGGACATAGGTACCGCACGCATTGCGACACCGAAACCATCGTTCATCTTTACGAAGAGTATGGGTGCGACTGCGTCCAGCATCTGCGCGGAATGTTTGGTTTCGCGATTTGGGATTCCCGTAAACGGCAATTGTTTGTGGCTCGCGATCGGCTGGGGATCAAGCCGCTCTATTACCGAGCAACCTCTGATTCATTTCTGTTTGGCTCGGAAATAAAAGTCATTGTGGCCCATCCCCGCGTGCACGCTGAATTCAATCGAACCGCGCTTCCGGAGTATCTCGCGTTCGGCTATTTATCGGGCGAGGAAACCCTGTATCAAGGAGTCCGCAAGCTAATGCCGGGCCACACGCTCGTTCTCGATGAGAACGGTACCATACACATCCAGCAATATTGGGACTTGCCACTTACCGGTGAAACTGCTTCACATTCCGAAAATTACTACGTGCAGAAATATCGAGAAATGCTGGAAGCTGCCGTCAGCAGCCACCTGATGAGCGATGTACCACTCGGCGTCTTTCTGAGCGGAGGCTTGGACTCGAGCGCCGTCGCGGCGCTGATGACAAAGATACGCCGCTCTCCAGTCGAAACATTCTCAGTCGGCTATTCGGAGCATGCGTACAGCGAACTACCCTACGCGCGAACCGTCGCGAAGCACCTCAATTCAATTCATCACGAAGTGATGGTCAGCCGCCAGGATTTCTTTGAGGCGCTACCCCACTTGATTTGGCATGAAGACGAGCCGATCGTCTGGCCCTCAAGCGTGGCCCTGTATTTCGTCGCACGGCTCGCGAGGCAACGTGTAACGGTAGTCTTAACTGGAGAGGGCGCCGACGAAACTCTCGGGGGGTATACCCGCTACGCCTTCACTCGAAGGAACGCCGCGTTCGATAGCGTTTACCGCGGGGTGGTTCCAAGTGCGTTGCGTACTCGAATCCGCAAGTCGATTTCGAGTTCGTCGTTGATTAACGTGACGGTCCGGCGCAAACTTTCGCATACTTTTCTGGCTTTGGACGGAGAATCCTGGTCATCGCTCTATTTCGATAATTTTTTTTCGGCTTTCAATGCTTCCGAGCAGCGGCAATTACTGAGTGAAGGTTTGGCCGATGAATTCAGTAGTGGTGTGGCCTATCGGCGTGCGCTTGATTATTTTGAGCACTCGTCCGGCGACATGCTTCAGCGCCTCCTCTATACAGATATTAAAACTTACCTGGTCGAGCTTTTGATGAAGCAGGACAACATGAGCATGGCAGCTTCCATCGAAAGCCGCGTTCCGTTTCTCGATCATTCCCTTGTCGAATTCGCGGTTAACATGCCCGCTAAATTCCAACTGCAAGGGTTGGCGGGAAAGCACATACTGAAGAAAGCAGTCGAAGATTTGCTGCCGCATTCGATCGTTTACCGGAAGAAGTTAGGTTTTCCTACTCCGTGGAGTGGATGGTTAGCGGGCCCACAACTCGACATCATCGAGAGTACCCTTCTGGAGCCTCGCAGCACCGATCGCGGTCTCTTTAAGCGGGATGTAGTCGAGAGATTGTTCCGCGAGCACCGCGCGAGATATCGGGATAACTATGACAGAATCTGGCGGTTATTGAATTTGGAGCTATGGCAGCGCGTCTGCATCGAAGGCGATTCCCACGAACTGCCAGAGAGGGTAGCGGACGAGGCCACGCTGCCTTTGCCGGTGGTTTGAGGGGAGATCGATATTGGGCACGCGAGGAGAGCGCGCTCGCAAGCTGTCCCTAGAAACTAACGAATCCAAACTGTCTTTTTCCCAGTCACAAAGTTTGCAAATGCGACTGCGGCAGCGGTGTTCAGAACTACGAACGTGAATGCCGCATCCGAGATCCGAGCCAGCGGACCGCGGCTGAATTGTCCAAGCGCAAGCAAACTCATTGCATAGAAGCCCACCTGCAGGACAAGCGCAATCTTGTAAATCGGTTGCTTAAGGAAGACAGAAGTCACGAAAGTAGCAGTCAGCACGAACGGAATAGCCAGCCGGAGCAGCTTATGGCTGATAAATTCGAAGCGTAGAGGATTGGAACTGCTAAGTAACCACGGCGCGAGTTGCACTAACTGATAATTGCCGCTCAGCGTCCTAACCTTGCGCGCAAACTCCCGGCTGGCTCCCAAGCTCGGAACATCCCATGCCTGGGCCCGCGGATCGAAAATAACTCGCGCTCCCTGCCGGACAACATTCATCGGGATGTAAACATCGTCCAAAACCGTTTCTGCGGGGATGGACACTAGCAAGCTTCGCCTCACTGCGTATAGCGCCCCGGTGGCCCCAACGACTGATCCTGAGGCAGATTCGAGCTCCCGCACTATTTTCTCGATCCGCCAATACAGCCCCATCCCTTGGACGTTCTCGCCAGATTCAGGTTCGCCCAACATCAATTCCCCGCTGGCACATCCAACTTCAGGATCTGCAAAATTTTCCGCAAGCAGGCGTATCGCGTTAGGCTCAATTTTCTGGCGGGCGTCGGCAAAAACTACGACCTCGCCAGTTGCCGCTTCAAAGGCGTCATTTAGTCCCGCAGCCTTCCCTTGGGAATCGGGATGAAGAATGACTTGAATCTCGGACCGCTTTGACCACAGTGAAAGAATATCGTTGGTGCCATCGGTGGACCCGTCAGAAACCACAATGATTCGACGCAATTCTTCGGGATAATTCAATTCGATCAAATTTCGGAGCTTGCGTTCCAGTCCCTCGGCTTCATTTCGCACCACCATGACGATCGTGAGAGACGGCGTAAATGTACTCGTCTTCACGGGCCGGTAACGCCATCGGCGGCGTAGCCATAGCCATCCCGCATATCCCGCGTACGTGTATGTGATGATCCCGACGGAGCCCCAAAAGAGCCACTTCATTGCGCGCCCCGCCCCAACACTACGATCTTGATGGTTTGGAACATGATGAAGACATCCAACCCGAGGGAGGCGTTCTTGATGTAGAAAAGATCGTATTGCAATTTCTCTTTGGCGTCCTCGATCGTGTTTCCGTATTTATAACGAACCTGTGCCCAACCAGTGATTCCGGGGCGTACCATGTGGCGAACGCCATAATAAGGAAGTTGTTTGCTCAACAATTCCACGAATTCAGGACGCTCCGGACGTGGCCCTACAAAAGCCATATCGCCTCTAAGGACGCACCACAATTGCGGAATTTCATCGATTCTTGAGGTGCGCAGAAATCGTCCAATTCTGGTGATCCGCGGGTCATCATCCAGGGCCCAAGTGGGTCCGGTATCGGCTTCTGCGTCCTGACGCATGGTGCGAAATTTGTAACAGTAAAAAGGCTTGCCGCCGCGTCCCACTCGCTCCTGCCTGTACAGCACGGGCCCGGAAGAATCCAACTTGATGGCGAGCACAACGAAGGGCATCAGAGGCAGGGTCAGCAACAGTCCAACCAGCGATACTGAAAAGGCCAGCAGGCGGCGGAACAATCGGAACGGTGTGCTGAAACGAAATCCCTGGGCATAGATAATCCAACTGGGATAGAGCTGCTCGACTTCGATTTTTCCGGAAATTTTTTCCAGCCACGAGGTTGCTTCTTCGATGTGAACTCCACGGAGGCGAAGCTTTAACAGTTCGTCCATTGGAGAGGCGTCGCGTCGATCCTGAACCGCCACAATAACTCGGCGCACATGCTTTTGTTGCACCATTTCCATCAGGTCCGCCGCCATGGTTTCGCGATTCAATGCGCCTTGTACGTTACCGCTCCAACCCACAACGTCCGCACCGAGTTCGGAACGTTTTCGCAACCCCAGGACAAGTCTGCGCGCGCGTTCGCCGCCTCCTAACACGTATACAGGTTCGCGAAAATACGGCTTTTCCGACAACCAACCGTAGAAGGCACGCCATACCAACAGCGCTATCGTGAGAAAGATCAATCCCAGCAGAAATGAGGACTTGCCCAACATGATCCTAGGAAAAATCAATCCGGCAATAGCAAGGGCCAGCGATAGAAATCCGGGTACAAGCAGTAAACGGAAATAGAGTTCCCCTTTCACATCGAAGTGAGTGGGATCATAGAGGTCAAACCAATGAGAGATAAGGAGGGCAACTGTAGTGAGCCCGAATATTTTTAGGTAACCGCCCTCATAATTGAGTACGACATAACCGTCGTCCGGGTGTTGCACAAGGACTGCCAGAAGAAAGGATGTCCAAACAATCAGCGCCTCGCCGCCGAGAAGAATCAACGTTCGCGCCGGATAATACACCTTGAAAATTCGGATCACGATTTACTTCCTGGCCCCGTTTGCGGCTCCATTTCCGTACGCTGCGTAATAATACTGGCTGTAGGCGGATCCGCCATGTACTCCGTTGAGAACCACTCCAACCAGTGAGGTATCTTTGAATTCCTTGCGGGCCTTGCGGGCCAAGTCAAAGGGGGTAGCGTTCGAACGTACTACCATAACGACGCCATCGCAATAATTCGCGAGCAGGCTGGCATCGGAGATTGGAAGTGCCGGCGGCGAATCGATAATGATCCAGTCAAACAGCCCTTCCAAACGGCTTAGCAGAAACTTGAGACGGCCATTGGCGAGCAGTTCCCCGGGATTCGATACCATTCGCCCTGCTGGAATAAAAAACAGGTTTTCCATTGGGCCGCGCTGCATACCGCCAACTTCGTCAATTTCGCCGAGTAGATATTCCGCCAGACCCGGGGTTGCACTGGTTCCAAGGGTACGGTGCAATTGCGAGGCGCGAAGATCTGCGTCAATCAGCAACGCCTTTCGCCCAACCTGGCGCACCATAGCTTGCGCAAGATTTGCGGAAACAAACGATTTGCCTTCCTTTGGCAAGGCACTGCAAATCATCAATTTTTTTAACGACTGTCTTTCTCGCATCTGATAGAGCCGCGAACGCAGAGTTCTGAACTCCTCGGTCCCGAATGCCTGTTCATCTTCGTCGAAAAACAGCATTGTTTTTGGGTCTGGCGACCATCGGCGTTGAGCAGTGCGAGCCAGCAGCGAGTCATAAGTGAGCGCAGAGGTGAACGTGGTGTTCGGAGATTGGGCTGGGGAATCATGCAAGGTCGCCGCTTCGGTGGAGGGTTCCTTGCTCGGCTTCGGTACTGTTAAGGTTTCGACGTATCCCCCGTGCTGCGCTGCCGCGCGCTCCTGTTCGGCTTTCTTCAATGCTTCGTGAATCCGGCTCATAGTTTCCTTTCCTTGGGACCATCTTGCTCTGACTCGCGCAGCCGATCGGCCAGGTTGGCGAGAGTCTTCAACGCATCCACTAAATTGAATTTCTCTGTCGATGAATCTTGCGCCGCCGGCTGCATGGGGGATGGGGAAACTGGATTCTGTTCAGGGAACGCTCTAACCGCACCGGACGGCACAACCCTCGGCCCCGGCGATACGAGCGAACCTGACGCTGGCGCAGTTTCCAAATCCGCCGCCCGGTAAGACACCTCACGTTGATGAGACTCCGGCGATCTTGCAGCTAGGGATCTATCACCGGCGATCTGCGCCGCAGGAGATCCGTTGGTCGCTGTTTCGCCAGAGGAGGACGGCTGGAACTGAGACCGGGGCACACCGGAAAACGGGTTTTCCACAAGATCGAAGTCCCTCGCAACAACCTCGACTACGTTGGCGGTGACTATCCTCTGTTGATCCACGAAGGCGCTAACCAAACAGTGCTCACAAACCAAATTGACGACACGTGGAATTCCGCAGGAGTACTGGTGGATCGCCAACAACGATTCAGAATCAAAGATTTGTTGCCCATCCCAGCCTGCAATGCGAAGCCGTTGGGCTACATAAGACTTGGTTTCCTCCGCCGTGAGCGGATAGGTCTTGGCCCGCAAGGTAAGTCTCTGGCGCAACTGTCGCAGGTTCGGCTGCTTCAGCTTTTGCTCCAATTCCGGTTGTCCAACCAGCACAATCTGTAACAGCTTCTCCGTGAAAGTTTCCAGATTGGTCATCATTCGGATTTCCTCGAGTAACTCATCCGAGAGACCTTGCGCTTCGTCCACGATAAGAACCGCGGTTTCGCCGGCGCGATAACGATCCAGGAGCCAGTTATAAAGACGCAATAGTATCTGGCTTTTCGATCTGGATTCGGTTGGAATGCCGAAGTCCGCCATCATATAGTCGAGGAATTGAGGTACGTTCAGCCGTGAATTGAAGACAAACGCCGTTGGAACCTGTTGCACTCGCAACCACTCCAGCAATTTGTTTATTAAGGTGGTCTTTCCGGTGCCGACTTCACCCGTGAGCAGCACAAAGCCTTTACGGCTTTGAATACCGTAGGTGAGGCAAGCCAACGCTTCCTCCGTATGCCGCGTTAGAAATAAATAACGGGGATCGGGATTAACGTTAAACGGATTGGCCCGGAGTCCGAAAAATTCTTTGTACATTGCGCCCTTAGACCTCGACCGGTTCCTTCTCTTCTGTGCCTGATTTCGGGCGGCCATTCACTTTGCCATGAAGATTTCTTTCTTCCCGATCAGCTCCTATCCAGGGGATCGAAACCATGACGGGCAAATCGAGAACGGCAATCACATCTTCTTCGGTGCGAATTGACTTATCAGTGAATTCCAGCCACATCGCGAGCGCGATTCCAACGGCGAGACCGGCGCCGAGTCCACCGCCTGCGAACAGTGGCCGGTTCGGGAAGCTTGGCGAATCGGGAAGACCAGCAGGATTCAACAATCGCATCTGCTCACCCTGCTGGCGGCTTTCCATGTCGCCCTGCATTTGTGATTCGTTCCTCTTCGCCAGCAGATCGCTATAAAATTTCTGCGCTGTATCGTAGTCGCGCGTCAGCTGCTTGTATTTTTCTTCCACCGCCGGACTAAGCGCGAGGCGCCCCTGGTAGAGCTTAATTTGATCTTGCAGGCGTTTCTGTTCGCGGGTTGCTTGTGCAATTGCGTCGTCATACTGGTGGATCTGTACCCGCATTTGCCGGATCTCCGGCGGCTCCGAGGAACTGGCTTTCTCATTCGCATCCGGAGCCTTCGTGGTGGCAGAATTTACATCATTCAGCTGCCGTTTTACTTCCGCGATATCGGCCTTCACCTTCACAACGTCAGGGTAGTCATCAGTGTAGCGCGACTGCAGAGAGGTAAGCTGAGCTTGCAGCGTGGTTAACTGCTGCTGCAAGGTCTGTGGATTGTTGCCAGAACCCTGCGAGGCCTTCCATGATGCCAGTTGCTGATCCAGCAGCGACTGTGTGTAGATCTTGTCTTGCTGACCACGATTCAAAGTTTGCGTGGTAGCGTCGAGTTGGGAATTCAGCGTTCCCAGGAGTTTCAGATTGTCGTCTTGATCTCCGGGCAATTGTCCGAGGTACTGCTGCTTGAACTCTGCCAGCTTTGCGTCTTGATCGTCCAGACCGGTTTTTGCTTCCTCTACTTGCCGCGCAAGAAAATCTGTAGTGCTTTGCGCAACTTGCTCGCGAGCCTGCAAGTTCTGCTCCAGCATCATCGAGGTTAATTCGCCGCAAATCTGCTGCGCAGCTTTAGGATTGTCCGCCGTATAGCTGACAGTGAATCCGGGAACTTCGCTCGGCTGTCCCGGCTTGGGTTTTGACGCCTTGGTGCCACCATTGGTAGCACTCGGAACCGTGCCGGGAGCCAACTGTGGAGCTATCGGCGCGATGCTGAGGTTGTTTTGAATATCTGCAATTACGTCCTCCGCCGACTTGCCCTTGGCCAGCCCGAGGCGCTCAATCATTGGAAGCAAACCCTTGCGAGTAAGCACTTGCTCCTGCATTGAAGCAATGCGCTGAGTTATGTCCTCTGTGACGACCGGCTTGACGTATCCCTCCGGAACCTGCTGCCCTTGGACGAGAACTGTGGCCACGGAAGTAAACCTGGGAGCGAAACCATACGAGACAAGGAACCCGGCAACTGGGGCGAGCAGAGCCGGAATTAAAATCATTTTGAGTCGGCGACGCACCATCGCCAGGTAATCGTCGACGCCTAACTCGCGGTTTGCAATCATTTCGCTATCCGTTCTGGCCAGCCGTGTGGCGGCCTCTTAAATTAGTCGAGCCGGATGGGACGCGGATACCACTCCAAGCCAATCGCTCCCACCTGCCGATTGGACGTTTTGCCGCAATTGTCCGTTCCTACACAAACTGTGTTGTTAAAGGAAACTCTGCTGTATTGATAGCTGATAAATCCACGATAATATCGACCGATGTGGCGGTGAACCGCGGCTCCGGCAAAAAAATGCTGATTGGATGTCGCAGGTGTAACGTTGGAATTTTGTCCCAGCCCTTTTGAGTAAGCGAATCCGATGTCGGTTCTGCCTTCCCACACTCTACTCAATGCGCGGGACGCCGACAGTGTCGCGAGGTCGCTGGATGCACCCAGGAAATAGCCCGAGCCATTGTTGTTGAAGTGTCTATATTCCAGCTGCATGGATGTGCGTGTGAAGCGGTAGTGCAGGCGAAGGTTGCCACTCGCTGATACATGCGTGTTTGAACCGTAAAGTGGGTTTTCGACACGGGTGACCTGTGGACCTGCCCCTATTACGAAGTCCATGCGCCCACTGACTCTATGGCCGTATATAAAATGCACGCTCTGGGTGAGGGAGGAGCTTCCCGAGTTCTGTGGGAAGCGGATTTCTTGCACGGCATAAGCGAGTGCGACTTGATCGCTACGACTAATTGTACGATCATATGCCGCCTGCCCGGATGCCTGGTTACTATCGACCAGTCCAGTAGTGTCATTCGTAAAATGCACCAGCCCATAGCTGCCAGCCAAGGTAAATGATGACCGGGGCGAGACGCTCTGAACTAGATCAACCACAGCACTGTTTGTAATTCGGGGTTCCTGTCCCAGCGATGCCAATTGTCCGGCGCCAAAAATCCCTCCGGCTGAGCTCGCCAGCCCCTGCGTGATTCCACCGGTTCCTGCGCCGACTCCCATCCCCGCCAGTCCCGACTGAAGAGCTCCTGAGCCACCGTACGATCCGGCGCCAAAGTTTCCCTCGGGCAAATAGGTAAAGGCGTCCCGAATGACCACTTGACCAGTCCGCCATGTAGCGCGTTGCGCAAAACCGGCCTCCTGAAGCTGGTTGGGATCGCGACTAACTCCTTCGTAAACAACAACGCCACCCAGGTACTGTAGATCGGTCTGAAAGCGCCCCTTAATCCTGTGTAGCGTGAGGTTTCCCATCGCACGCGTGTCACCGCCCACTCCTGGGGAAGATCCCAAGGATCCAGCTATATTCGAGTCCGCGGACTGGCTAACAACGGCCCCCACAGATAGAAAATTTCGAGCGATGCCTTCGGGTTCCAGCGACGGCTGGTCTAATCCGGAAACAGGCGGGTTTTCACCCGATGTCGCGACCGTCGTATCGATACCAAACGCCGGGGCGGGAGCGTTCTGAGTTTGCTGGTCGCTTGGAGTCTCGACTTTTTGGGCACTAACGCTGTCAGGCTGGCCAGGAGTGCTATCCTGCGCCCAACCAATTCCCAAAGATAGGCACAGGAAAACTAGTGTCCAGCTAACCGGTGTATTTGTGGTACGTCGTTTAAGGCACAACAATTGTGTCTCCAGGCTTTAAAAGGATGTTGGTGGCTGGGTTGCCCTGAAGCAATTCTTTGTAGTTCACAGGGAGCTTCTGCTGTTTGCCATTCTCCATGCGTAAAACGTAGATCTTTTTTGTATTGGCAAACTGATTAAATCCGGCGCTGGCCAGCGCTTGCAAGACTGTCATCTCAGGCACAAGGGTTAGGGGTCCGGTATGCAGCACCTCTCCAGTCACATAAATCCGTTGGCTATTGATAGTCGTGACGACAACGGTCACTCGGGGATCAGCCAGATATTTTTTTAACTTGCTCGTGATTGAATCTCTCAATTGCATGGGAGTAAGACCCGCCGCCTGTACATCATTCAATAGCGGAAGGGAGATCATGCCGTCCGGCCGCACTGGCAGCGTCGCCGAGAGATCGGGCTCTTTCCAAACCGAAACGTGCAGGGTATCTTCCGGCCCAATTACGTAACCCACCGGAGCCGCAGACGCAGGCTCCTGAGAAGCAGGAGGGACGGTAGCCGCCGGCGGCGTGTCCATTGCGGTCTTGTCTTTTTCTTTAGGAGCGTTCTGCGCCCAGCTTCCGACGGTGACAAATCCCGTTAGAACTAATGTTGTAAATGCGGTTTTCGCTTTCATTCACTCTCCTGCTTACGACGCCTCGTACTCGCTGTAGCCGATTTGTTTCAGCTTATAAAGCAGAGCCTTATAGCTAATCTGGAGGTCTTGAGCCGCGCGTCGGCGATTCCAGCGCGTGCGGGTCAGTGCTTTTAGAATCATTTCTCGTTCCGCGCCTCTTGAGGCTGCGCGCGACGCATCTTTCAATGATATCCGTGGGTTCTTTCCCTGCGGCTGCGAGTCGGTCAGCATCGCGTACAACCCGCGCATCGCGAGCGACTCATTTCCCAACGCCACGAGGGCCTTGACGGCATCGGCCAATTCGGGGATATTCCCTGGCCAGCTATAATCACTAAAAAGTTGCTGCGTTTGCGGGGTTACGTCGGGGACAGGGCGGCCAAAATCCGACGCGAACTTTTCCAAAAAGAACTTAGTCAAGCCGGGGATGTCTTCTTTTCGCTGGCGAAGAGGTGGTAGCGGAAGGCATACACCACTAATCCGGTAGAAAAGATCTTCTCGAAGGCGTCCGGCTCTCATTTCGCTACCCAGATCACGGGCGCTGCCGCAGATCAGCCGAGATTGCTGCACTCCATCTGCTCGGGACGCCGAAAGGCGCTCCATCAATTTCGTTTGAATCGGTCCAGCAAGGTCCCCGACTTCATCGAGGAACATCGTCCCGTAGGTGAAACCACATTCAATTTCCTGACAGTGTTCGGCAGTCAAGTCCGCACAACAGAGAATTCTGAACTCTTCCGCCCTTCGCGGAGACATCTCATGAATCCGTCGGGCGATGGTTCGTTTGCCTGCTCCCGGCTCGCCTAACAACAGCACCGGCACGTCGCTGTGCGCGAGCTCGTGAATGATGATCTCGACCGCTCTCATGCTCGGACTTAGCGTGTTTTGAAACACTGCGTCTCCAGCTGGGGGATTCAGAGGTCTGAGGCCCGCCTATCGCAGTCGCTCCGCGATAGGACTTCGCAAAGTTCAATGGGGGGAGGAAACTATGCGGTTTTGCGGGTGTGACTTCTCTACTGCAAGGTTCTTGCCACTCCGGACTTCCCCAAAAGTGGCAACCTATAAAAACTCTTTTAACCTGTTTTCTGTCATTTAGGACCGGACCTTGGGGGCGTTACCCCCTAAATTCCCCCTTTTAAGCTACATCGTGAGAGCACTAGAAGGAAAGTTTTTTCCTACTCGTTAGTAACCCGCTTGGGGTCAATTTGCCCACGGACCCCTCTTCGCGAGTGGGCAAATATGAAGACGTCTTCTCCCATGTAAACCTCCGCCGGGCTAATTCGCACTCCCGTTACCTTCGGCAGGCGTCTGCCGATTGCGTCTGCCTCTCGCTTGGCTTATTCTTCGGTCAATCGTGCATTATGTTGCTGAAGCCGGAACAGTGCCCGTAAGCATTGGGGCAATGAAGTCTTATCGATGGCATGCCGTCGCACTAATCGTGCTGACTGGTTACCTGTACTTTCACATCCTCGTCCGTTTGGCCGCCCAGTGGGCGACCGACCCAAACTTCTCACACGGTTTTTTTGTTCCCGCTTTTTCTTTATTCCTTTTGTGGCAAAGCCGTTCAACCCTTTCTAGATTGCCGATAGTTCCATCGTTTTGGGGTTTGCCAGTTCTTTTATTTGCGGTGACGGTTCTGTTGTTGGGAGTACTTGGGGCGGAGCTTTTCTTATCCCGCGTCTCTTTGGTGCTGTTGATCGCCGGGCTTGTGATCTTCTTCCTAGGATGGGCTTTTCTCCGCGCAGTATTGTTCCCCTTGTGTTTTCTTATCCTGATGATTCCGATTCCAGCGATCGTTTTTAATCAGATTACTTTTCCACTTCAGATTCTGGCCTCCAAAGTTGCCGCCGCAACCTTGCCGCTAGCCGGTGTTCCGGTGCTACGCGAAGGGAACGTGATTAATTTGCCGGCAATGCCTCTGGAGGTCGCCGAGGCTTGCAGCGGAATCCGTTCGCTCCTTTCGTTAGCCACGCTGGCGATAATCTACGGGTATTTGATGGAACGGCGGATATGGGTGCGCGTCGTATTGGCGCTCGCATCTATTCCAATCGCCGTTGCGGCTAACAGCTTTCGCATAGTAGGGACGGGACTGCTCGTTCAATATTGGGACCCAGACAAGGCCCAGGGGTTTTTCCATGAATTCTCCGGATGGCTTGTCTTTGTTGTCTCCCTCTTGATGCTTTATCTCTTGCATCAACTGTTCAGATTCCACAGCCGCTATGAAGGGGCTGCAAGTTGACAACGAACCTTAGATTCGCCGTTGCCGCCTTGGTCTTAATTCTGGCCGCGATTTTATTGCACGCGAGTAATGGCAACGAAGTGCTTCCACCTCATCTTGCCTTGCAATCGTTCCCGTCCCACTTTGAAGACTGGAATGGCACCGACTTGCCGATTCCAAATGACGTTCTTGATGTTTTGGGCAAGGGAGATTTTCTGCTTCGGGATTACCAAAATAAATCGGATTCAGTGGCGCCTGTGAATCTGTTCCTGGCATTTTTTCCCAGCCAGCGGGCGGGAGATACGATCCACTCTCCCAAGCACTGTCTTCCCGGATCGGGCTGGTATCCCATTCAGTCCGATCGGATTATGCTCTCTTTCCCCGGCCACGCGCCGTTTCAGGCAAATCGCTACGTGATCGCCAAAGGCACGGATCGCCAACTTGTACTTTATTGGTATCTCGCCCACGACCGCGCGATTGCCAGCGAATATTGGGCAAAGTTCTATTTGATAAATGATTCCATTCGGATGCACCGCAGCGACGGTTCACTGGTGAGAGTGACTACCGAGCTCGGGTCTGAAGAGAGCTCTGATAGCGGCCAGCAACGCCTGCAATCGTTCGCCGGAAACGTTGTTCCATTGCTCAATCAATATATTCCGCAGTAGGTCTTTGATAGCGACGGAAGAAATAAGATCGATTGAAACCAGTCAAAGGTGGCTATCCAGCATCAACAGTGACCCGGGTAACCTTTCCATAGTGCCCGAATTGCAGTAACCTTTATTTGCAGCCACTTCAAAATTGTGATTGTATGTCCGCCCCGCACGAGGGGCTTGTGGAGACTCGTAAAATGAAGCATTCTGCCACGTTTCGCTTGTTCCTGGCGCTGGCAATCGTAGCCATTTTTACTTCCGGATGTTCCCGCGATCCAAATGTCCGCAAACGCAAATATTTCGAGAGCGGGCAGCGGTATTACGAAAAGGGCCAATATCGCGAGGCCGCTATCCAATTTGGCAACGCTATACAGCAAGACCCGACCTATGGCGATGCCCACTTCCAGCTGGCGCAGACTTATTTGAAGCTGCAGGACTGGATGCACGGCTATGGGGAGCTCCGCAGAACGATCGAATTACAGACGAACAATTATCAGGCTCGCATCGATCTGGCCAACCTTCTGATTGCCGCCCGCGATGTAAAACAGGCTCAAGAACAAACTGATTATCTGCTTCAGAAGACGCCTAACGATCCACAAGTGCATATGGTCGTGGCTAACCTGCTCGCAGCCCAGAATGACTTCAGCGGCGCAATTCGCGAGATACAGAAAGCGATTGACCTAAATCCGGGTCAATCGGAGCCGTATCTGAACCTGGCCATATTCCAGATGCGATCGAATCAGCCAGATGCAGCCGAAGCTAACTTCAAGAAGGCCATCGAACTGAATCCGAGCGCGATGAACGCCGAATTGGCTTTGGGAGGCTATTACCAATCGCGGGGACGGCTCAACGAGGCTGAACAGCAATTCCGACGGGCGATGGCAGTGGACCCAAAGGATCCAGGGGTTCGAGCCGCGCTGGCGCGCGTGTATATGGCTGAGGGTAAGAAGGCCGAAGCGGAAGAATTTCTGAAGACTGCCAAGGCGGATTTTCCTAACAACTCAGAAGGGTATCGGATGCTGGGAGATTTTTATTTCGCAACCGGCGATCTGAGCAAAGCGACTGCCGAGTATGCCTCGCTCTACCAGCAACACCCTAAAGACATTCAGGTGAAGAAGAACTATATCCAGTTGCTGATCCTTCAAGGCAAGGCGGATGATGCCCGCAAATTAAACGACGAGATACTGAAGGACAATGGAAACGACGAAGAAGCTTTGATCTACCGCGGTCAAATCCAACTCCGCGACGGCCATGCGAATGACGCGGCGCAAACTTTGCAGACCGCAATTAAAAATGATCCGCAGAATGCAGTGGCCCACTACCAGTTGGGGATGGCATTTGAGCGTCTCGGCGACACGGCGCGCGCAACTGGCGAATGGCAGGATGCCCTGCGGATAAATCCCCGCTTAATCGAGGCCCAGCGAGCGCTGGCGGCAGTTTATCTCCGCAAAGGGGACATGCCTGCGCTTGAACAGGCAGCTACTCAGATTATTGCTCTCGAACCGGGTGCGCCAGATGGATACGCTTTGCGCGCCCTCTCTTTGATTAACCGCCAACAATTTCAACGTGCGGAACAGGATGCCAGTAAAGCCATTGAAGTAGCGCCCCAGAGCCCAATAGGATACCTGCAAATGGGAAACTTGCATTTCGCGCAAAAGCAGTTTGGCGACGCCGCGAAGTCTCTCCAGCAAGCACTTGATCACGATCCTAATTCCGCTGATGCGCTAGCAGGCCTGATGAATACCTTTGTGGTACAGAAGCAGGTGGACAAGGCCGTTGACGCAGTCAAAACCCAAATAACAAAATCCCCGAACAACAGTGCGTTCTACGATTTGCTCGGGACGATACTGTTCAACAACAAAAAAGATATGAATGGAGCTGAAGAGGCGTTCAAGAAATCAGCCCAACTGGACAAGAACAATTCGGACGCTCTACTTAAGCTCGGCCAGGTGGAAGTGGCCAAAGGTTCGACGGATCAGGCCATTGAAACTTACAAGCAGTCGGTCAAAGACAATCCCGGAGAACCCAGTTTCTACATCTTGCTCGGCGAGCTATATGAATCGAAGAAGGATTGGAAACAGGCCAAGGACTCATATCAAAAGGCGCTTGACCTCAAGCCTGATAATCCTCTGGCCTCGAACAATCTCGCCTATGCCATGCTCCAGACTGGAGGCAACGTGGATGTCGCGCTCTCATTGGCGCAGACCGCCCGCCGTGAAATGCCCGATAGTCCCAACGCAGCCGACACTCTGGGATGGGTCTTGTATCAAAAGGGCGCCTACAGATCGGCTATCGACCTCTTCCAGGAAGCTTTAAAGCTGGGAGAAAAGAATAAGTCGCCCGACAATCCGACCGTGCACTATCACTTGGGGCTGGCTTACGAGAAAACCGACCAGTCTGGATTGGCAAAGCAACAATTGGAGCGCGTCCTCAAGATCGATCCCAACTACCTTGATGCAGACGACGTAAAGAAGCAGTTGGCTCAATTGAAGTCGTAGGCTCAGGCGGCAGCGGTGTGGCTTGGTGGCGGTTCGGGTCTGCGTGTGGAACGGTTTGGTGGAAGGCCAGCGTCGCGGATCTTGTACAGCAATGCACGGTAACTAATATTCAAAGCCCTCGCGGCTCGTTTGCGGTTCCAGTGATGGGCTTGTAAAACCTTCAGAATAATCTTCCGTTCCAGGTCATGGGTCGCCTGCCGCGTCACTTTCTTCAGAGAAATTGGCCCGTCAAAGTTGATCTCCGGCATGGATAAATCCGGGCCTCGCACCACCAAATCACTAGTGATCACTTCTTCACTGCCCAATATCACATAGCGCTTCACTAAATTCTCGAGTTCGCGAATATTTCCCGGCCAATGGTATTTTTGCAGGACGCCCAAAAGATCTGTGGACAAAGTCCGCGCCCGGCAGTTGTATTTCCGGTTGTAATATTCGAGAAAATAATTGGTCAATTGTTCAATGTCGCCACGACGCTCGCGGAGAGGCGGCATATGCAGGTTAACCACGTTAATGCGATAAAAGAGATCCTGGCGGAAGGTTCCGTTTTCAATTTCCACTTCCAGTTGGCGGTTGGTAGCGCAAACAATCCGGACCTCAACTTTTTTATCTTCCTGAGCGCCAATTCGGCAGAACTGACCGTCTTGCAGGAGTTGCAACAGCTTGGATTGCAGCGCCAAGTCCAATTCGGAAATTTCATCGAGGAACAGAGTCCCGCGATGGGCCAATTCAACCCTGCCCGGTTTCATCCCATAGGCTCCGGTAAATGCTCCCTTTTCGTATCCGAAAAGTTCACTCTCCAAGAGAGTGCCGGGAATTGCTGGGCAGTTAACTTTAACGTAGGGTCCCGTCCGCCAGGGCGAACCGGTGTGAATCATGCGGGCGACAATGTCTTTGCCGGTACCGCTCTCGCCTTCGATCAAGACGGGAACGTTGGCATTCGCAATCTTTTCCAATCTCCGGCGGAGCGTCTGCATGGCGTCGGAGTTGCCAAAAACTACTGAATCGGGTGGAATTTCCCCAAGGGACTGCACGAGAGAACTTACGGCGTTCGGTGAAAGGGCCATGTGTCGCCTTTGACTCCTGTTGCTCGCCTTCCCTTGTGCACCTCGAGCGCCAAAGTGTTTCACGTCCGGCATAAACCCCTGAGCGCACCGCTAAGTTGCTGTTATCAGAGACCTATTATGGAAAGTTTCACAACAGGCTCGAGAATGGGAGGGCTCGGCCGGGAAGGTTTATTTCCCGACCTCAGCGTAGGAAAAACTTTTCACACCCGGGAACCGAACCTTCCGTTTCGGCGGAGCGTCATCGATACAATCAGTCGGGAAGGGAGTTAAGAATTTAAGGGCGACGAGGTGGTAATCCTCGGCATGAGAGATCCGGATTGCTTCCGCCGTCATGTTACGTGAATCGACCGGAGATGACGCGACGGATGCTGGCGGCGCACTGGGTATTTCGAGCGAAACCGTTGAGGAGAGCGGGGGAGAGCGTCGAACTGCAATCAATGCTCCGCCCGCGGAGATGTTCAAGGCAGAGGCAAATTCCAGGAATTCCTGGCCGCTCTCGTCTTTGCTGCGAACAAAAACTGGGATCGCAATAGGCAAACGCGACCACGTGCGACGTTCGGTTTCCGCTTTTCTTCGATTCACTGGTCCTCGGGGGAACGGACTTAACACATCTTTCTCGCAACTATAGGGCCAAATCAAACCCAAAAAACCGGGCCTTTCAGCACGAAAGTCTGTCCAGGCGGAATACTTCCCGAACCAGCACCCCAAAGTAGGCGGAAAATGCGGGTCATGGACATTAAATGTTGGTGAAAACTGAAGGCCAGTGCTCAATCCCATGCTCAATCACAAAGGAGGAGGCAAAAACAGGGAATTGCGGTACTTGATCGCCGGTGCTGAATTTGCACAACTTAGCGGTTTCAATTCTTCCCCACAAACCTTTTCTTGGAAATAATTTTCCCTTTCGTGTCCATAAACTTGCATTTTTCGTTGACACTGCTACTGCTGTGACATAGCATTTTGCTAAGGCATTTGCAGTCTTAAAGAGCTGCACCCTCCCCTTAGTAAACAAGCCACGAGTCCGACAATTTAATGGCCGCAACGCCAGAAAATTCGTGTGTTTCGCCTGCCCGCGATGTCGAGGCGGTGGAATCTCTGGTTTCACGTCAGCTGGCATCTTCGAAGCCGCCACAGGCTGAATGTTTAAGCCCTGATTGTAAGCAGGTACTACAGGAGCACTATCAACTTCAGGAGCGTTTCCTGCGCACCAACAACGCTTTGGCCTCTGCAGCCCACGATCTGAAGACTCCACTCGCAATTCTCAACGGTTACGTTGAGCTGCTGCAAAGCGAAAAGCTAGGGGATCTGAATGATCGGCAGCGCGAAGTATTAGGCGACATGCGGTCCAACGGCCAGCGCCTCCAGCATTTCATTGAAGACTTCCTCAGTTTCAGTGTGCTCGAAACCGGAAAGATTAAGCTCCGCTACGAAGCTGCCGATATGAATGCTTGCCTATCGGAGGTTTGCAGGCTATGGTCTCCGCGCTTCCACGAAAGAAAGCTTGCGCTTTACTTCCTGTCCAATGACAAGCTGACAGAATTCTCATTCGACGTTCCAAAAGTGGAGCGAGTCGTGTCGAACCTGCTTGAGAACGCTTCGAAGTTCACGCCCTCTGGCGGGACGGTTTGGTTGCATGCGGAACCGTACATGTGGGATCGCCGGGTTGAGAGAAGGTCGGGAGTGAAGAACGATCGCCGGCGCCGAAATAATCCGCAGCCGAACTCAGTGAAGGTAAGCGTTTCCGACACCGGACCGGGAATCCCGGCGGAATATCACATTGAGGTGTTTGACGATTTCTTCCGTTTGCGGCAGACGGGAACTCAGTCCGATGGCACCGGTTTGGGCCTCGCCACGGCGCGAAGATTGGTCAACACGATGGGCGGCAAGATTTGGGTGGAGAGTGAACCGGGAGCGGGATGCAAATTTTCATTCATCATTCCGCTCACTCCGCTTTCCGCCCCCAAAGGAAAAATCGAATGAATCAGCCGGCTAACATTTTATTGGTCGACGATGAACCCGGAATGCAGCGGTACATCCGTACTCTTCTGGAAGTGGATAACTACAAAGTTGAGACCGCAAGCACCGGAGAAGAAGCTCTGGAGTTGTTTCAAAAAGGCCTCCGTCCCGACATGGTGCTGCTCGATTTATTAATGCCCGGCATCGATGGCCTGCAAACGCTTGAAGAGCTTCGCAAGCTTCAGCCAGGACTCAAAGTCGTGATGCTCTCCTGCGTGAGCGATACCCGTAAAGTCGTACAGGCGATCCGCCTTGGTGCTCATGATTATCTGACCAAGCCTTTTCAAAAAGCCGATCTGAATCGGCTGATCGATCAATGTCTGGAAACTAATCAGCAGAACTATCCTGGAGAAGTTGAGGAGTTGGCAGAAGATGTATTCTTCGTCGCGGCCAGCCCGGTCATGCGCAAACTTCGATCGCAGGCTGCTTTGGTCGCCGTTGTGGACATTCCCGTATTGATGCTGGGGGAGAGCGGAACCGGCAAAGAAGTTATGGCGCGGCTGATTCACAAGCTGTCGCCCCGGGCTCATCGAACTTTTCTTAAAGTGAACTGCGCCGCTGTTCCCGCCGATTTGCTCGAAAGTGAACTCTTTGGATACGAACCCGGAGCGTTTACCGGAGCGACCCATTCCAAGCCGGGCAAGTTTGAGCTCTGCAACAAAGGAACAATTCTTCTCGACGAAATTGGAGAAATGCCTCCCGGCCTGCAGGCAAAATTGCTTCACGTATTGCAAGACCAACAATTCTCGCGGCTTGGTGGTCGATCGGTGATTAAGGTCGATGTGCGCATTCTGGCGGCAACCAATATCAACATTCCTGAAGCACTCGCCAACAAGCGTCTTCGCGAGGATCTTTATTACCGGCTGAATGCTTTCACCTTGCAGATTCCACCTCTGCGCGAGCGCAAAGAAGAAATTCCGATTCTGTTGAAACACTTCATGTCACGGATGTCTGAGCAATACGCGCGAGCTCCGTTGCCTTTCACCCCAGCGCTAATGGACGCATGCATGGCGTATTCGTGGCCGGGAAATCTCCGCGAGCTGAATAACTTTATAAAGCGGTATCTGGTTTTGGGAGACGAGAAGCTGGCGATTCACGAACTGCATCCGCACGGCGACTCTTCCAGCGCACACTCTGATCCTGCGCAGCGGAACAACGGCGACGGCCCAGGGGGATTGAAGTCATTGGCACGCACCGCCAAAGATGAAGCTGAGGCCGAAGCCATTGCCCACGCCTTGCAGGAAACAAACTGGAATCGCAAACAAGCGGCGGCCATGCTGCAGATTAGCTATAAGGCTCTCCTGTACAAAATTCGGCAGTATGGTATCGCGCAGACGTCAACGACTCACCACAAGCTCTCCGCGGGCGCCTAAGACACTTTCGCATCGATCTGGCAGCCCTAGCGATCTCCCACCCAGAATCTAACTCGTTGCAATCAATATTTACGAATCTTCACGAGTCTTCACGACTCTTTACGAATTCTCCTGAACAAGCCCGATAGACTCAGCCCAAAGCTAACTCAGGAGGTCGTTCTGTGCGTTTGTTTTGTCGGATTCTTTTGTCTGTACCTGTAGCAATCGTCGCGTTGCTTTGCTCTAATTGCGGCAGTGGGGGCAGCACTTCAACTCAAATGCGTGCGCTGCAAGCTTCTCCCAACGAGCCCACCACCATGAATGTCGTGTTGAACGGGACGACTCTTTTCAGCGACCTTGCGCTTGGCACGCCGACGGCTTATTCCACTGTGACTTCTGGCGCTTCGACTCTGGTAGTCGAACCGTCGAATTCTAGTACGGCTTCGATCAGTCAAACCATTACTCTGAACTCAGGGACACACTACACGCTTATCACGGCGAACTACGCAGCCAACCTCACTCCTATGCTGCTGACCGACGATACGTCGGCTCCGAGTTCGGGAGACTTCAAAATCCGAATTGCGAATGCGTCTGTGGAAGCAGGTTCAGTGGATGTATATATTCTGCCGCCAGGGTCGTCGAACCCGTCCGGGGGAGGCGTCACGCCGACTGTATCCGCACTGGGATTCACATCAAGCTCGGCTTACCAGTCGCTGGCTGCAGGGTCGTACACAATAATTGTGACTCCCGCCGGGTTCCCGGTTGTGCAGTACATCAACACTGGATCGTCTCTGAATTTCGCCGCAGGAGAAAACCGCACATTCGTAATTCTTCCGACCGCAAGCGGAAGCATTACGTCGCTGACGCTGAACGATCTGAACTAATTCGAGGCGTGTGAACCTACTGCACGATTAGGGTCACTGTCGTAGTTCGGATCGCTGTGCCGGACGTGCCATTCACCGTAAGGGTATAGGTCCCGGCAGGAGTTCCGGTGGTCGTCGAAGTTGTGGAGCTCGAACCGCATCCTGCCTGGAAAAACAAAAGCGAGAAGAATGCTGCAAGCATAAGTCCCAGGAATATCTTTCGACTCCGCGATACACGCCCGCCAATGCCGAGACCCAAGAACGCCATTCCTGAAATCGGCAACCATAGAGCGTAAAGCGCACCGCGCCCGTATCCCAGGAATCCAGTGGTAGTCACCCGCGCTGTAGTCGTAACCGTGAGAACGCTCGTTTGGGCGCTTCCCGTCAAGCTAGGAACGGGGTTCGTCGTCCATGCCGTGCTCGTACCCGACGGCAATCCTGCGCCTACGGAGAGCGAAATGCTATCGGGGAAATTGCTAAGAGTGCCCGTAACTTGAATCGTGAAATTAGCGGGAACTCCCGCCGGGACGGTAATTGTGGCCGGAGTCCCGGGCTGAACTGCAATATTGAAATCTTGCACGGCCGCAGTGCTGCTGGCGGTTACTGTCTGCGCGCCGGGGGCGCTAGCGGCAATACTGTTGGACAGGCCGCCGGGCGACGTCAACGGGGTGACTGGAGCGGTAGGCGTCAGATTGACTGTGATGGTTACCGTACCACCGGAGTTCAGCGTCCCGATGCTGCATGTCACCGTGGAGCTGACAGCCGCGCCACAATTGCCGACGGTAGTAGTGATCGAGTTAAACGTCGCGCCCGTCGACGGGAGAGCGTCGGTGACAATGATCCCACTCGTCGCATCACCCGCGTTGATGAGCGTGTAGGTAAAGGCGACTGAATTGCCGACGCCGATTGTCACCGGGGTCGTTGGCGAGGGTGATGTAGGGGTTAGCTGCAAATTTCCAACTGAACCGAGCTTCGTGACAGATGCATCGGTGGGCCCATTCAGAGATCCCTGGAGAGACTTAAATACCGGGAAATTCGCAGAAGCGGTTTCGCCGGTTACATAGGTTGAGCTTCCGGAGTCCAGCGCAATGCCCGTTCCAATGTCGGTTCCACTTCCGCCCAGATATGAAGAGAAACCCGGACAAAGAACCGTGGGAGGATTGCTGGCGCAAATGGTGGTTGTGTCAATCCGCGCCACGAATGCATCTTCACCGCCCCCAATCACGCTCTGCACCGGCGTACCTGAGAGGACAGTAGTAGGAAAGTTGCTTGAGGTAGTCCAGCCGGTAACAAAAGCACCGCCGATGGTATCCGCGGCAATGGCGGTTCCTGTATCTGCTGCGGTCCCACCCAGATATGTGAAATAAAGATACGGAACGTTGGTTCCAGTCGTGCCAGTCGTGAGGCTTCCGAATTTGGCCACAAAAGCATCGGGCATGGTTCCGCTAGACGGGCAAGGCGGAGCGGGATACGGGCCGCTCACTGGCGGCAAATTCAGACATCTTGCGAAAGGTGCTGGGCCGGTTGATCCTGCCGGGAGCACTATATCGGGAGAGGTCGTCGAGCCGGTGATGTATGCATTGAATCCAGTATCCACTGCGATGCCGTAGCCAACGTCGTTTCCACTACCTCCGAAGTATGTCAGGTAAGTAAGAGAGAGCAGCGAACCGCAAGACGATCCGGTAGGGAGACTAAATTTCGCCACCCACGCGTCGAAGCCTCCAAGATTTGTTCCCTGAGGAGCGTTTTGGGTGAGCAAGTCCGTGAAATTTGTGCCCCCCGTTAAGTAAGCATTGCAGTTGGTATCGACAGCAACCCCGCCGCCTACCATAGCTCCAGTGCTGGGATTGCTGCCCCCGATGTAGGTCGAATACAGCAGAGCGCCCGGTCCGGTTATGGTCGGGTCCAACTTCGAAAAAAAGGATTGATTAGTGGCCTTCGCAGCTGTCTGTAAAGCGGTTGCCGTGGTGGGAAAATTGGAAGACGTTGTTGTGCCAGTTACGTATTCTTTGCCCAGATTATCGATTGCCACCCCAGCCGCAATATCGGTACCGTTGCCCGAAAGATATGTCGAATACAGCAAACTGCCCCCGCTGGCAGCTAATTCGCTCAAAAAAACGTGAGTCCCGGCCGACAACGGCGAAGGCTGATAAGAAGTGAGCAGGGTAGGGAAGTTAGCTGAATTTGTGGTACCCGCCACATGGACGTTGAAATTCGTATCCACTGCGAGTCCAGCGGTTACGTCGGTGCCGCTTCCTCCCAGATACGTGGCGTAGTCCAAACCCGTGCCGCTGGCGTTCAGTCTGACCACAAATACATCACTGTTCGTCAATCCTGTAGGACAAGATGCCGGGGTGGCCGGGTTTGGCGGCTGCGTATTGAGACATTCCTGATAGCTCGACTGCAACATGCCAGGAAAATCCGCGGAGGTCGTCGCTCCCGCTACATAGGTTCGGAAGGCGGCATCCACCGCAACCGCCGGGCACCCTGGAGTGAATTGCGCGGTCGAGATGCCGAGCTGCGTCTGTTCAATCTTCGAACAGCTCTCGTCGCCACTGCCTCCGAGATATGTTGAATAAGTGAGGATCGGATCAATAACTAACTTTTGAGTGCGATCGTACACTCCGATCTCGAAGGCAACCCCATTGTCGCCCAGCAGAACAAACTTTCCCGCGACAGACCGATCTTCGTGGCCAATCTGCTGGTACACGCGCGGAGCCTGTAGTTGAACCTTCCCAGCCTCCGTCGCAATAGAGAAGTCACCCGCGTCGGTCAGCGCGAGCCTCGGCGAGCCTTGGAACTGAAGAGCGATCTGCTTTGGATCGGCGCCAGGCGAAACTTCAAAGTCGTACTCCAGTTTTCCCTGGCGTCCGTAATAGACCAGGTCGATCCCCGGATAGACATCGTGATAGCGCACCCGCGAAAATTGAGGAATATTTCGATGCCACTTCGCTGGATCATTGCCGATGAAGTAATTGCTTTTCCCGGGGAGTTCTTCCTGGGCATCTATACTCTCACCCGGGTTCGCACGATCCAGAGACATGCGAATTATCGAATTCTGTTTTCCGGCCGAGTGCAGTGCCAGCACCGCCTCACTTCCGGTCAGGTAAAGCCCGTATCCGCCGCCGCGCGCCAGAAACTTTACGTTCGCATCCGTTTGCCCTTGATTCGGCTCAAAACTCAAAGGCAACTGGCCGTAAATAGACGCAATATGCAGAGCGTTTTGAACGAATTTTTCGGAGGGAAGCGCCGTCTCGCGGCTTCGACTCGGCGCGCTACCACCACCCAAAGCTTTACCGGCGTCTAGCCTGAACAGACTAATTCCAACCAGCAACGCCGCAAGAATCAATGGGATGCGTCGTGTCAACAGCCGTACCCTACCGAAATTCAATTTCAAGAGCTCCTCCGAGTTTTCCATCTGGTGGAGAGAAAACAGAAGAATAAATGATGTGCAAGACGCTCCGGCTCAGCGCCGAAGAAGCGGAATCGGTGCCTGTCACCTGTTTTGAAAATAAGTAACTACTTAAACATCTGACGGATAGCATGTCAAGACGCGCGGTTGCAGAATTGCGGAGTGCAAGTTTGGTGAGATGCCAGCAACGCACCTTTTAGATGCCGGCCGTTCTCCCGATGTTAACTTTCATGTCGTCAAACACGTTGGGCCAACTCGAAGTGAAGACGGCCGCCGCATCAATACGTATTAGTAGGTGCGGATTAGTGCAACCTGAGTATGACATTAACTGAGGCAATTCCCCGCATTTTGCACTTGCAAACAAAGTGTAAGTAGTTGACTCTTGCATTAGAAGCGGAGTTTAGCAAGTCAGGGACCGCACATTCGTATGCTTCAAGAGCAACAACCCGGCTCACAGGGAGGGCAGGAAAGACGCACGATGCGCCGTTTCTACATGCGCCTGCCGGCCACAGTGAGAATGCCGCTTGGTAGCGACGGTTATGAGATCGCGACAGAAACTCAGAACGTCAGCGCTCGGGGAATCTTCTTTTACCTTGATCAGCCGGTCGTCGAAGGCTCCCGCATTGAAGTGACGATGACGTTCCCGCCGAACATCACCTTGACCGATGCGGTGCGGGTGAGATTTATCGCGCGGATTGTTCGCGTTGAGCAGCCTCTGCCAGTCTCGCGAGTCGGAGTCGCGGCCGTCATCGAAGAATACGAATTCCTGCGGCCGACTCCGAATTCCGACTTCCCGCCGGGTTCTGAGAACAGATCTAATCTGCAATAGACGAATTTCTGCTGCGGCCCTCCCCTACGAGCAAAACCCGCCCTTCCCGCGCGAGCCCGCAAAAAGCCCTACCAGCGCGGATTCTAGGCTTGCGAAACCGAGGCGGTTGGGTTCACAATTCTGCCTTGCTTCGTGAATGCAGCCTTGGAGGCCGCTATGAAGTTCTCTGTTCACAAGATCCTGACGTCGACATGTTTGCTGGTTGCTGCATTATCGGCCCCCCGAGTTGCATCCAGCCAAGTGCTAAACCTGTCTACAGACCTCGTGGCGAAAGGCATTGCTGCGTCGAACATGACGCCTAACACTCCCAGCCTCGACTCGCGGCCGCTCTTTCAAGCGGGTGTGGCCTACGCATCTGCTAACCACATTCCGACTGTGGTTGCCCATCGCGGTAGCTACTACTTTCTCAGTCTGAACAGTCAGTATCAGCACGTGTATCTCAACGCGATCTCGAATGTTACGGTTGATCTCCGCTATTCGGATCTCTATTTCGCGCTCGGCAACATCATGGCGATCGACGTAAACAATAGCGTGAATCTGACGCTTAAAAACTTTACGGTCGACTACCTGCCATGGCAATCGCCTCTCACTCCGCTGCAAGCACAACTGCCGTTTACGCAGCTCACGGTAACAAGCGTGAACGCGGCCGCTACGCCGCCGACGGTGAGCTTTGTTCAGGATGGAAATTACCCATTGCCATCGACCTTCAATTCTTTAACCGTGCCTTCGGCTTACGTGAACGATGGATACTTCGCGTATGTCTTCCGCAACGGACAACAACTCAGCGGGACTGGGCGAATGAGTGTTGCGAAGGGACCGTTGAACGACAGCTACATTCCGCTCGCCGGTACGGAACCATGGACGACGGCCACTCAACTGAACACGATTCAGCCGGGAGACACCCTGGTACTGGAGTGGCGCGCCGGGATTGGCGCCATTTTTTCGAGTGCCACGACGGGCCTTGCGGTGGAAAACGTGTCCGTTTACGCATCGGGATTTATCGGAGTATTTCTCGGCGGATCCGCCACGACCGTTGATCATGTGCAGGTAATTCCTCGTCCTGGCACGGACAGATTGATTAGTACAAACGCCGACGGCATCCATCTCGCAAGAGCGGGAGCAAACAACGTCGTCACCAATAACACCGTGAAACGCACCTGCGATGACGCCATCGCCATGGACGGCCAGTGGGCCGCAATTGTCGCCGCGCCCTCGAGCACGACCAGCGTGCAGGTGACTTTGGACAACAGCGGCAAGGTGATAGTTGGGGACGCCTACGATTTCATCAACATCGTCAACGCCACCATCGGCGGGACTGCGACAGTTCTTGCTGAGAGCGCTCCCGATATGAGTGGCGTGATCACGCTGACGCTCGATCACGCGATCTCCGGATTGCAACAGAATTTTGGCGTCGCGCCCAACGATCCTAACTTGCGGGGCTCGGGTACAGTGATCAGCGGGAATCTATCTCAGGAGATTGTCTTCGGGCGTGGAATCTATCCTGCCGGTGTGGCGAATGTTTCCGTCCAGGACAACATGACGGAGGCCACGAACCGCAGCGGCATCGTCGTCGAGCAGGATGAGGGACTGATCTACAACTACAAAACGGGACCGTCGTCGGGAATCAAGATTGAGAACAATATCGTCGACAACGCTCTCGGCTATGGAGTCCCGAGTTCCAACCTGCTTCTGGACGCTGCCGGTATTAATGTGGTGGCTTACGATGAACACTTCGCGTGGGTAACAACACAATCGCTTACCGATATCTCAATCGACAACAATTTTGTGGCTAACACCATTCGCACTGGGGTCCGCATGGAAAACGTGAACGTCGGAGGTGTTAGCGGAAACCTGGTGCAGAATTATGGAACCGCCCCTGACAGCGCCTTGTGGTTCTTGCCGGTGTGCTCGGGTTGCGAAACCCTGGCGCAGGTGGAGGCCGATTTCGCGCAACCCGTGATCGTAACGAACAGCACTTCAGTGACCGACTTGGGGAACATAACCGTCGGAACGCCGGTGAAGAACTTGTCCTGGGCCGATGGCAGCTTCAGGTTTGCTCCGACGTCGGTCGTGGTTGCGCTCGGGCAGCATTTCACCAATCGCACCGCTACTGCGAGCGGCCCCATATTGCCTCGAAAACTCGCCGGAGTGGAAGTGAACGTGAAAGATAGCGCCGGAGTTTCGCGGCTGGCCGGGCTTTACTATGCAAGTCCGAGCGAAGTGATCTATGTTGTGCCGGAAGGGACCGCGCCCGGTGTCGCTTCGGTTACAGTGGCTACGCAGCCAAGCGGAGCATTGATCTCGTCCGTCGCTCCGGCGTTGTTCTCAGCGAATGCAACCGGCAGCGGAGTCGCGCTTGCAAGCGCCGAGCGATTCACCAGGGGCGGCAAGCAAATTTCCGAGCGTGTGTACAAGTGCTCGACAAGTTGCGTAGCCGTTCCGCTGAATCTTGGAAGGCCGTCGGATACTCTGCTGGTCTACTTCCAGGGCACCGGGATCCGGGGACGCACTTCGCTAAAGAATGTGGTCGCTGAAGTTGGAGGAGTTGTCGCGCCGGTCGAAGCCGCAGCAAAATTGCCAAATTCTGATCCTGGTATGGATTACGTGACAGTGAGAATTCCCCATTCGCTGGCGGGTGTCGGCGAGGTGCCTGTAGTTTTCACCATGGATGGTTTCACCGCCAACGTAGTGACCATCAATATCAAGTAAGTCTGGAGGTGAATCAGGGCTTCGTTTCGAGGGCTCTCATTTCACGCTTCAGGCGTCTGTATCTCGCCGCCAGAATGCTGAGATAGCTAATGTGGATGATCCATGTCGCGGCGTATGCGGCGAAAAGATATTTCATCGAAACCTCGGAGCTTCGAGCATGGATTCGAGAGATTGCGTCTCTTCGAGTTCCCGCTTGAGATTCTCAAGGCGATAACTCGCCCAAAAAATCAGCAATCCATAACACAAAAACGCCGCCCAATTGAGCAGCCAGACGTGCAACATGCGCGGATCAATTGAACCGCCTCCGCCGATGACCGGCTGCGGATGCTGAGTACGGAAAAACCAAATGGAGAAATAGACCAAGGGCATATCCAGTGCTCCGAATACCGCTAGAGCGGAAGCGAGAACGGGCATCTGATCGCCATGAGTGAACCGGCGTAAAATTAAATAGCTGACGTAGATTAACCATAGGACGAGTGTCGAAGTCAGGCGAATGTCCCACGTCCACCATATTCCCCACACTGGCCGCGCCCATAGCGGTCCCGTCACCAACACCACCGTGCAAAAAACCACTCCCACCTCAGCGCCAGCGACGGCAACGGCGTCAGCTTTCGGGTTTCGTCGAATCAGGTAGACGATGGACGCAACAAAATTAATGAAGAAAAAAATGAATGCCGTCCACGCGGAGGGTACGTGGTAGTAAATGATGCGATAAACTTCGCCTTGCATCTGGTCCGCTGGTGCCACAAACATGGCTTGATAGAAGGCGTAGCCCAGTAAGGGGACCGTAAGAACAGCGAGGATTGGAAAAGCCTTTTTCATTCCGCGTACATCACGGTTTCAAACAAAAGCAGACAAGCGATAGTAAACACCACATCATACGTCAGCAGCAACACGATCCAGAACCTGGCTGAGTCCTGTCCAATCAAAATTGTATTGGTCGCTTGCACCATTGCCAGCAAAGCTGGAATCGTGATGGGAAACAGCAGCAGCGGCAGCATGACTTCACGGCTCCGAGTGTGTATGGATATCGCTGCGAAAAACGTCCCGTTTACAACCAACGCCCAGGTTCCAAGAATCGCGACTGGAATCAGTTGCCACGCCGGACCTAAGGGGCGCAGATTATAAAAAACCGTGAATAGGGGTGCCATGAGGGCTTCGAGGACGCATACAAAAATGAAATTTCCCAAGGCTTTGGCCAGGAACAACGCGTTCGGCGGCGCGGGCGAAACTCTGTAAGCGTCGAGCACGGAATTGCGCAACTCTCTCGCCCACGTCTGATTCAGAGCGACAACCGCAGCAAACAAGAACGCAACCCAAATCAGGCCGCCCGCTATATGCCGCGATTCTTCAGCAATCGGATCGAATGAAAAGCTGAAGATCACAACCACCAGCAAAGCGAAAAACAGCATCGAATTGATGGCGTCTTTCGATCGCCACTCCAGCCGGATGTCTTTCGCAAGAGTCGCTCGGGTAATACTCGCGGAGGAACTCATGGTCTCTGCTTCGCCTCAGACGAAGCCGGCAGCTCCCGACTGCGGGTGATAATCCTTCCTGACTCCATCCACACAAATTCATCAGCCGAGGCCTGTAGTAGGGACGGTTGATGCGTTACAGCAAACACAGTTGTGCCCGAATCTCGAACCTCCGCCAGCAATCGCACCATCTCGCCCGCCGAACGCACATCGACGTTAGAAAAGGGTTCGTCCAGCAGAAGAATCTTGGGATCATGCAACAGCGTCCTGGCCAGCGACATCCGCTGCCGCATGCCTTGGGAGTATTGTCCGACAGGCCGTGTGAGCGAAGGATCAAGATTCACTCGACCAATCACCCGGGCGCAACGTTCATCATCTTCAATCCCATAAAGCCGGGCGAAATATCGCAGATTCTCCATCCCGCTCATTTCGTCATAGAGCAATGAGGGATGTGCCATGTACCCAATTTCGTTTCCGGCCGCTCGCGGTCCAATCGATCCGAGTATCGAAACCGTGCCACTAGTCGGCCGCGCCAGCCCCGCCAGAATTCGCAGGAGCGTTGTCTTTCCCGCGCCATTGTCCCCAAGAATGACATAGAGACGATAAGGCAAAAATTCCGCGGTCACACCACGCAACGCCGCAAAGCGTCCGAAGCGTTTCACGATGTCGGAAATGACAACCGCCGCTGGAATTCCTGGCACTTGCGGATGGCTCACGGGAAGCAGTGTAACGTGCCGGACGCCGAAACGACCGCTCAGTTCGACATGCCAGCTGCCGCCGGAGTCTGAACCTGCGTCACGCTCTTGGTGGGCTGGCTCGAGGAAGGTGTCGCTGCGGGTTGCTGCGGAGCATACTTGGACGCACACTTAGCCTGTAATTGGTTGGCCCGGAAAACGCCATCGCGGCCAATCCGGCCTTCCGCAAGCGCCTGCGAATTGTCTTTGAACGTATCCGGCGGCGGCTCGGTGCTGCTGTATATCACCGGCAAGATTTTGTCGTTCTCGACGAGCACAAATTGAACATCGGTTCCACTGCGCTTAATCGATCCCGGCTGTACGTTGCCTGCGACTCTTAACCGCTTGCTGTATGCGCCGTCGCCCATCCCCTTAAGTTCCGCGATGGTGACGTAATAACTCTTACTCTCTTGCACTCCCGTGTAGGCGAGGTAAGCCAGCGATACAACAATGAGCGCCGCCGCCCCGCCGAATTTCAGGAATCTGCTGGTCTGAGAAGACATGTCTAAGAGTGTTGCGCCTATCTTTCCAAACTGTACGCGGCGAGCGAGCGAGGGTCAAGCAGGAGTGTCGAAGAGATCCTATTCGCGCTGACTGTCCGTTCTCGCGTCTAGGCGTTCAGTACCGGACAGAACCCCACCCGACAAGGGACCTTTGAAACAGTGATATCAAGACTCTGCGAGACAAATCTTTTGGTATCGGAATTGCACATCAACCCCCAAAGCGACTTAATAGTACTGTTCCCAATTGCCAGACAAACGGCCACTGGCCTACTTACCCCTCGAGGAGTTTTCTATGAACTTGAAAAGATCGCTAGACCTGCTCCTGCTTGTCCTGTTGGCGCTTTCAAGCTTGGCTGCAGACGCGCAATCCGACCCTCTATTTAAGACGATAGAGTCCTTAGATACCAAGCTCTTCGATGCATATAACCACTGCGATCTGACTACGTTGGGTGCCATGGTGTCGGATGACCTGGAGTTTTATCACGACCAAACAGGGCTTTCGGTGGGGAAGGGTCCGTTTCTCGCTGCGATCAAGCAGAACATTTGCGGAAAGGTGGAGCGTACGCTGCTACCCGACACACTAGAGGTGTACCCGCTGAAGGGATATGGGGCGGTGGAGATCGGGATACATCGTTTCCACCACCCTGGTCGCCCCGAGGATGGTGTGGGGGACGCCAAGTTTGTGACGCTGTGGCAGAACAAAGATGGTGCGTGGAAGGTGACGCGCGTAATCAGCTACAACCATAACCAGGGATTGTTGGCGAAGTAGTCGCTGATTCAGTTTGCCGACGTCCCGCGCCTCCGCGGAACAATCCGCGCCACGCGGATCGATGTGACTTCCGATTACAGTGCTCCCTTCTCGATCCGTTAGAATGAATCTGATTCCTAACCTATGATCCATCCCTGGCACGACGTAACTCCCGGCGACAAACTGCCACAAGAGTTTCAGAGCGTAATTGAGATTCCGTTTGGTTCCAGCGTGAAGTACGAGCTGGACAAGACTAGCGGGCTGATAAAACTCGACCGCGTTCTGTATTCCGCAGTCTACTACCCGGCGAACTACGGATTCATCCCGCAAACCCTCGCCGAGGATGACGATCCCCTGGACGTTTTGGTGCTATGCCAGGAAACCGTGGTGCCCCTGACAATCATTCACGCGCGGACCATAGGCCTCATGACCATGATCGATTCCGGAAAGAAGGATCATAAGATCATATCGGTCGCGACCGAAGATCCCGAGTTCAATTCTTACCGGGAAGCTCAGGAGATGCCTCCGCATCGACTGATCATGTTGCGGCGGTTTTTTCAGGATTACAAATTACTCGAAGGCAAAGCGGTAGAAGTGGATGAAATACGCCCGGCGGCGGAAGCCTATCCCGTGATCAGCGACGCATTACACCGTTACAGTGAGCACCGGCGTAAAGGATTTCTGCGCGCTTCGAACTAGGATGCTATAGCTTGAGAGTGTACGAGTGGCCGGGTCCTAACCCCGACGCCTTTCTTGAAGTCCAACGTCATTTCCGCTGAACATTCACGGCATAGCCAGAAGAATTCAGTCCGTCGAACTGGTTTTTTCGCCTCGGGATTAATCCCGGTCGCTTCATTTGCCACATCCAGTTCAATGCGAAACAACTTGCCTTCATGCAGGTAACGGAACAAGGTTGAGCAGTCCGGGTTGGAGCACTTCGAAAGCATCTGCTCCTCATCTGGCGGCAATGGATCGTAAGAAAATTGTACTCCTCGGGAAACAAGTCGATCCACGAATTTTGCCGCGACGACTGTGAAAAAAAATAGAAATTCCCAACACGAAATTTCGATGCGGTTTGATTCGGGAAGAGTTGTTTCGACGAACCCTTGGGCTGAATATAGGAAGTCAACTGCGATGCGGACGTAAGAGGACTAGCTCGCGATGTTTTGGTCGCTTCTAACGCAGTCGCGGATGGCGCCCGTTATTTTGGACCCGATCTCCGAAGTGCTGAGAGCAACTCTCGCCGGCTTGGCTATATCACGAGTGCGATTTCCCGCGGCCAGAACCGAGGCAACACTTGTTTCAATGCAGGATGCTTCCTGTTTGAGTCCAAACGAATGGCGCAACAGCATAGCCGCCGAGAGAATGGCGCCTACGGGGTTAGCAATGCCCTGTCCCGCAATGTCAGGCGCCGAACCATGAACTGGCTCGTAGAGTCCCACCGATCCGCCGAGACTGGCGGAACCCAACATGCCCAGGGAGCCAACGGTAGCCGCTGCCTGATCTGAAAGAATGTCCCCAAACATATTCTCAGTCAAAACCACATCGAAGTCCGCAGGGCGCGATACTAGCGCCATCGCTGCGGAATCTACATACATGTGCGATGTTTTAACGTCGACGTAATCCAGCGAAACGTGAGTAACCACGTCGCGCCACAGGCGTGAGCAATCCAAAACGTTCGCCTTATCGACGGAAACCAGGTTGCGGCGGCGGGATCGCGCCAAACCGAAAGCCACATGAGCTACGCGCTCAATTTCTTTCTCGGTGTAGCGCATGGTGTCGACCGCTTTGCGATCACCGGGCTGACCTTCTGTCGCACGAGGCTCGCCGTAGTAAATTCCTCCCAGCAACTCGCGGACAATCATTATGTCGGTGCCCGACACGACTTCCGGCCGTAGGGGAGAGCAGTCCTCAAGCGACGGGTAGCAGATCGCAGGGCGTAAGTTCGCAAATACTCCAAGCTCGCGCCGCAACCTTAAGAGCCCGCTCTCGGGACGTAGATAGGCCGGGAAACTATCAAAGGAAGGCCCGCCAACCGCACCCAACAAAACTGCGCCGGATGACAGGCATGCCTGCAAAGTATCGTTGGGCAGCGGATCTTTACTGCTTCTTAGCGCTGCTCCCCCGATATCTTTGCGGATGGGCTTGAATTCATGGCCGAAAGCTGTGGCGACAGTCTCGAGGACGCGAACCGCCTGATCAGTTACTTCTGGCCCAATACCGTCTCCGGGCAGGATGGCTACCGTGATAAGCATGTTGAACCCAAATCCCCGACAGGTGAATGTTTATGGGTTGCTGTTCGGCCAGATGGAAGCCGTCGTTTGCGAGATTTTACCGCAAGTTGAGGATTATATATTTTCTCGTGGAGTTATTCGGGCAGCTAAACGCCCCAAAGATAGTCTTCCTGGTCAGGAAGGTGCTCGGTGATGGTGTTGCGAGGCAGGGTGGCAGCGCTGTAGTCGCCCGGAAACCCTGGGGGAAAGGGTCGCGGTTTTCTCGATTGCGCCACGTTTGCTTGGGCAGCGGCCCCAGATGGTGCATGTGGTGTCGAACTTGCTTGGATGCCACGAGTCTTCCGGACCAAGTCCAGCAAATGATGATCGTGGACGTGCTTGATTTCGTCGGCGAGCACGACAAATTGGCGGTAGATCTCGTCCAATTCGCGGCGGTCAAAAGTGTAGCCGAGCTGTTCACAGCGAAGACCCAGAGCATGTCGTCCCGAATGTTTGCCCAGAACGAGCGTCGAGTCAGGTACACCCACGGACTGAGGCGTCATAATCTCGTAAGTTAAACGGTTCTTGAGCATTCCGTCCTGATGAATTCCGGCTTCGTGGGCAAACGCGTTGCGGCCCGTAATCGCCTTGTTGGGCTGCACAGGAACTTCAGTGATTTCGCTCAGCAACTTGCTCGCTGGAAAAAGCTGCTCGCTCACGACGCCCGTATCATAGGGATACCGGTCAGAACGTACGCGAAGCGCCATCACAAACTCTTCCAAAGAGGCGTTGCCCGCGCGTTCGCCGATCCCGTTAATCGCGCACTCCACCTGCCGCGCTCCCGCAGCGACTGCTGCAAGCGAATTCGCGACTGCAAGTCCGAGGTCATTGTGGCAGTGAGCCGAGATCGTTACTTTTTCGATTCCGCGCACATGTTTGCGAATTCCAGCGATCAGTTCTCCGAACTCCGACGGCACGCTGTATCCCACCGTGTCAGGAATATTCAACGTCGTCGCTCCGGCTTCGATAACCGCTTCAAGAACCTTGTAGAGAAACTCAGGCGACGTCCTCGTCGCATCTTCCGGAGAAAACTCCACATCGTGGCAAAGCGATTTCGCCAGCCGCACCGAGTCCCGCGCTTGCTCCAGGCATTGTTGCTGAGTAATCCTGAGTTTGTGCTGCAAGTGAATTTCTGAAGTGGCCAGGAATACATGAATTCGCGGACAGACAGCGCCAGCCAGAGCTTGCCCCGCTCTCTCGATATCCTTCGGAATCGCACGAGCCAACGCCGCGATGATCGGCCGCGGCACAGCCGCTGCGATTGCTTGAACAGCGGTGAAATCGCCATCGGACGCAATGGGGAACCCCGCCTCAATGACATCCACTCCAAGGCGGTCGAGCTGGTGAGCCAGACGCAGCTTTTCGTGCACGTTCATGCTGCAGCCAGGTGATTGCTCGCCATCCCTTAACGTGGTGTCAAAAATCGTGATCCGTGCGCGTTGCATTGCCGACCTCCTGGAAGTCTTCCGCTCTTGTTATGGTAGGGAAAAGAAGGACTGAAGAGAAGCTAATAATATTGCAGTAAGTATTAGTAACAGTTATTATATTAGAGATGCTTATGAACTGCTAATCTAGCATTACAGAATATGAAGCAAGCCGGGAGGGCACGGCTTCACCCATATCGCAGCCCCACGTAATGGTTTTTCGGCCAAAGTCGGGCCCTCCCGGGCGAAGCCCCAAAGGACATCGCTCATGGACCTCTCTCAACTCGAAGTTTTCGTGACCGTCGCGCGTGAAGGACGCTTTTCCCGCGCCGCCGAGAAACTACACCGCACCCAATCCGCGATAAGCCAGTCCGTCCGCAAGCTTGAGCAGGACGTGGGAGAGCCTCTCTTGGACCGGTCTTCGCGAGGGGGATTGTTGACCGACGCCGGTCGCGTCCTCCTCGATTACGCAGAGAGATTACTCAACCTGCGGGAAAGCGCTCAGGAAGCACTGGTGGAATTGCGCGAGCTCCAAAAAGGAAAACTCGCCATTGCCGCCAACGAGTTCACCGCGCTTTATCTACTTCCGGTACTCGGTGAGTTCCTGCGCCTGCACCCGATGATTAAAGTCATGGTTCAGCGCTCCCTCGGCAGCCACATTCCCGATGACGTCCTCGGTCTCAACTCCGAACTTGGAGTCCTTACCTACGATCCCCAAGATCCGCACCTGCGCTCCACAGTTGTCTACCTCGACGAATTGGTATTCGTTGTTCCTCCCCAGCATTCGCTCGCGAAAGAAACGCAAGTCAGCATCCGGCAGCTGGGAACGGAATCTTTCGTCGCCCACATCGTTGCTTCTCCCTACCGCGACAAAGTAATTCAGGCATTCAAGCAACACAAAACGCCTCTCCACATGGACATCGAGCTGCCGACCCTGCAGGCCATCAAGACGTTTGTGGCTATGGGAAACGGAGTGGCGCTGCTGCCTGAAATCAGCGTGGAAAACGAAATCGTCCGAGGCGAGCTGATCAGAATTCCGGTAAAAGAGTTACGCTTGCATCGCAAACTTCGGATCATCTACCGCAAGTCCGCCAGTCTCTCCCACGCTGCTCGCGCATTTCTGAATGTCGCCGAATCCATCGCCAAGGAACGGCGCGGCAACTACCGTTTCGAACGGGAATCCTGAGAATGTGCGCTGGGTCGAAATAACATTTGAGCCGCTTTCGCCCCAAACGCATCACTTTATTCATACTTGAGCTGAGACACCCGATCGGAGGCAGAGATGTCCATTCGACCTGTTCGGCGGCTTATCAAGTCGAAACCAACCCTCGAGGGCGCAGGCGTGCACCTTCGCCGCGCATTTGGTTTCGGAGATACTAAGGACTTCGACCCATTCCTTTTGCTGGACGATTTCCGTAACGATGTGCCCGAAGATTATCTAGCGGGATTTCCCTGGCATCCTCACCGCGGCATAGAGACGATCACTTATGTGCTTGCTGGAACAGTAGAGCATGGTGACAGCATGGGAAACCATGGTGCCATCGCCGCCGGCGACGTGCAATGGATGACCGCTGGCAGCGGCATCATCCATCAGGAGATGCCAAAGGGCGACCAGTCCGGCCGCATGCACGGGTTTCAGTTGTGGGCGAACCTTCCGGCATCGCTCAAAATGACTGCCCCCCGCTACCAGGAAGTCACTTCGTTAGATATCCCCGAGATAAAAGACGACGACGGCACCCATGTGCGAGTCGTGTGCGGAACCTTCTGGGGAAAAAAAGGGCCGGTTGACGGCATTGCCGCCGACCCGATCTACCTCGACGTCTCGGTCTCTCCCGGCAAGAGAAAGACTCTGCCGGTGGAAACCACTCGCCACGCATTCGCGTATGTTTTCGCGGGGTCGGGGAAATTCTGCAACGCATCCGGCCCACTGGCTGTGCCAACCGAAGCCGTGAAGTGGTTGGATACCACGCCTCCGGTGGAAGCCGACAATCGGTCACTTATCCTGTTTGATCGCGGAGACGAGGTGACAGTGCAAGCTGGAGACGATGGGATCCGCTTCCTTCTGGTCTCCGGAAAACCTCTTGAGGAGCCGGTGGCTTGGTACGGCCCGATCGTAATGAACACCCAGGAGCAACTGCAGCGTGCCTTCACCGAACTTCAGGAGGGAACTTTCCTGAAGGAAGGCAAGCACTAGTATTTCGAGAATCCTGACGCCGGTCGGATCGCAAGCCCGGCCCAAAAAATAAAAGCTGGCTTACAATGCTATAGCTCCGCTCCATCTGTGGACCGGGCCCAGCAAGACTTCATTCGAAATGCACGTACTGATCATAATTTTCGGGCTGATGGTTATCGTTGGTGTTCTGCTGGATGCCTTTGAGACCATCGTTCTGCCCCGCCGCGTCCAACGTCAATTTCGTTTGACCGCATGGTTCTACCGTCGGACTTGGCGTCCTTGGAGATTGCTTGCCAGCCGCATCAAGTCTGTCAGACGGCGCGAGAACTTTCGCGGCTACTTTGGACCGTTGTCTCTGATTTTTCTCCTCGCGCTGTGGGCCTTTTCACTCATTTTGGGATTCGCCCTCCTGCAATACGGATTCGGCGAGCACGTGCAACTCGCCAACGAGCGCATTAGTTTTTGGGCTTTGCTTTACTTAAGCGGTGAGACTTTTTTTACTCTCGGTTTGGGAGACATTGTGCCGACCTGGCCCGCGGCCCGGGTGTTGACAGTTTTGGAAGGCGGCATGGGCTTCGCCTTTCTAGGCGTAGTCATCGGATACCTTCCCACAATTTATTCGTCGTTTTCGCGGCGTGAAATCGAGATATCGCTCCTCGACGCTCGCGCCGGTTCTCCGCCGACGGCTGCCGAACTTTTGGCACGGCTCGGTAACTGTCCCGAACAAACCGTGCTTGATCAGATTTTCAAAGACTGGGAACGCTGGGCCGCCGAAGTTCTCGAGAGTCATCTTTCTTATCCCGCGTTAAGTTTCTTTCGTTCACAGCACAACAACCAATCCTGGTTGGGAGCGTTAACCACTATGCTCGACGCCACATCGCTTGTCATCTCCGGTGTCGACGGAATTCGCAGCGAACAAGCGAAGATCACTTTTGCAATTGCTCGTCACGCCGTGGTTGATTTAGCCCAGGTGGTTAATGCCAGGTATGATCCGCACAACTCGGACCGGCTGCCGATACAGGAATTAGCACGGCTGCGAGAGATGCTTGCAAAACGTGGGATTCGATTAAATGACAAGCCGGAGGCTGAAAAGAAGCTAAGACATCTACGTTCGCTCTATGAGGCTTACGCTCTTGGGCTCGCGCGCACCCTGCTAATCACATTGCCCCCGTGGATGCACCCCGAGAAGAGAAAAGACAACTGGCAGTCGGGTCCCTGGGATAAGGCAATTCAAGCCGCCGATCCGGACACTCATCCGCTAAGCGAGAGCGTGCAAGTACCCGTGCACGTTGACGATCATTTCTGAGATTCGAATCACAACGATTTCAAGGCGGGCTGCGTGACTGTATATTTTCCGGTCATTGAGTTCCAGCGGATTCTTACCATCTCCCACACCATTCGCAAACCATCGCGTAGCGGATTGATTGCGCCGCCTTCCCGATGCGCCCATTTAACCGGAACTTCCTCGACTTTGAAACCGTGGGCTTTTGCTAGAAAAAGAATTTCAGGATCGAATCCCCACCGCTCAATCTTCTGCAATGGAAAAAGCACATCCGCCGCGTGCCGGTTGAAGGCTTTGAAACCGCACTGTGTGTCCCTAAACTGCAGGCCCAAAATTACCCGCAGAGCCAGATTGAAAACGCGACCAAAGAGTTGCCGTCGTAGCGGTTGTCGGGTGGTTTGAAGTTCGGGCTTGAGCCACCGGGATCCAATGGCAATATCAGCGCCGTGTTCAATTGCCGCGAAAAGCTTGGGAACTT
>Ga0073928_10001834_pt1 | contig 39186 bp, 24 predicted proteins | sample PaiPotPPA55metaG_FD_76969 | JGI IMG/M metagenome (GOLD analysis project Ga0073928, IMG submission 76969) | Iron sulfur acid spring bacterial and archeal communities from Banff, Canada, to study Microbial Dark Matter (Phase II) - Paint Pots PPA... ... | reverse complement strand
GTATTAGCAGTTCGCAGTGTCTAGGTCGGCGCGGCGATCGATGAAATCGGGCAAGAACTCGCGCAGCTTGCGTCCCGTCATTAAGCGAGCGGCGATCTTAGCCATCGGAACGCCAGTAGCTTTCGAGACGAAAGGCACTGTGCGTGAAGCGCGCGGATTCACTTCCAAAACGTACACCTTGCCACTGTCAGCGCCAGTTCCCGGAGATGCGTTTCCGATCCTCGGAATGGCAAATTGGATATTCATCAGTCCAATCACGTTGAGCGCTTTGGCGAGGCGGAAAGTGTAATCGCGCATGCGGGCCAGCAGGCGCTCCGGAATATCCACGGCCGGCAGGACGCAGGAAGAATCACCGGAGTGAATTCCGGCCTCTTCTATGTGCTGCATGATTCCGCCGATGACTACATCCTCTCCGTCGGAGAGAGCGTCGACATCGACTTCGATTGCATCCTCAAGAAAGTGATCGATCAGGACTGGGCGGTCCTGCGAATACTCCACGGCCTCTTTCATGTAGCGGACGACCGTCTCTTCATCGTATGCAATTACCATGGCGCGCCCGCCAAGCACATACGAAGGACGGACCAGAACGGGATATCCGACGCGGTTTGCACCCGCTACGGCTTCTTCGATCGAAGCTGCCATTGCGCCCGGAGCTTGCGGAATTTCCAGTTCATCGAGGAGCTTGCCGAACCGCTTGCGATCTTCGGCGAGGTCGATGGATTCTGGAGATGTACCAATAATCTTTACGCCTGCGGCCTTTAACGGGATAGACAGGTTTAGAGGTGTTTGCCCGCCGAACTGGACGATCACTCCAACTTCAGCGCCGGTCGAAGCCTCGTGCTCGCAAACCGCAAAGACATCTTCGAGTGTCAGCGGCTCGAAATAGAGCCGATCGCTGGTGTCGTAATCGGTCGAGACCGTTTCCGGATTGCAATTGATCATGATGGTCTCGTACCCATCGTCGCGCAGTGCGAAAGCCGCGTGGCAACAGCAGTAATCGAATTCAATTCCCTGCCCTATCCGGTTAGGCCCGCTTCCGAGGATGATGACCTTTTTCTTTTGTGTCGGCGCGGATTCGTCTTCTTCTTCGTATGTGGAATAAAGATACGGCGTGAAGCTCACGAATTCCGCGGCACACGTGTCCACGCGTTTGTAAACTGGCTTCAGCCCATGCTTCCGTCGCAAGTGGCGGACTTTTTCTGCCGCTCCTTTTTCGTTCAGCCTCCACACGCCGGCGAGGCGGCCGTCTGAGATCCCCATGCGCTTGGCATCGCGCAGGACTTCAGTAGGAATCGACTCCATGGGATGCTTCTCCAGTTCGAGCTGCATGTCATTAATTTCTTTGAGCTGGTAGAGGAACCATGGATCCATCGACGTCATTTTTGCGATCTGCTTTACTGTGTGTCCCTGACGCAATGCGTAGCGGATATACGAAAGCCGCTCGGGATGCGGCGTCACCAGCCTTTGCGTAAGGATTCTTGGCTCAATCTTTTCGGAACCAACTTTCTTACCGGTGTCGAGCGCGCGAACGCCTTTAAGCAGAGCTTCTTTGAAGGTGCGCCCGATCGCCATGACTTCGCCGACCGACTTCATTTGTGGACCGAGACTCTCGTCGGCTCCAGGAAATTTCTCGAATTGCCACTTGGGGATTTTCACTACCACGTAATCAAGAGTCGGTTCGAAACACGAAGGCGTTTTGCGGGTGATGTCGTTGGGAATTTCATCCAACGTATAGCCGACGGCGAGTTTCGCCGCGATTTTCGCAATTGGGAATCCGGTGGCCTTCGAGGCGAGCGCAGAAGAGCGCGAGACTCGTGGATTCATTTCGATCACAACCATGCGCCCAGTGCCCGGATGGACGCCGAACTGAATATTCGATCCGCCTGTCTCAACTCCGATCTCACGAATCACTGCGATGGAAGCATCGCGCATCGCCTGATATTCGCGATCAGTAAGCGTCTGGGCCGGGGCCACAGTAATGGAATCGCCTGTGTGCACGCCCATGGGATCGAAATTCTCGATCGAGCAGATGATGATGACGTTATCTTTGACGTCACGCATCACTTCCAGTTCGAATTCTTTCCATCCCAAGACCGACTCTTCGATCAAGGCTTCGTGAACGGGCGAAAAATCTAGGCCTCGAGCCAACACGTCCAACAGCTCTTCGCGGTTGTAGGCAATGCCGCCGCCACTACCGCCCAGGGTGAATGAGGGGCGAACGATGACCGGGAACCCAATTTTCCCGGCAAATTCCAAACCATCTTTAAGATTGCTGACCAATGCCGATTTCGGCACGTCGAGGCCGATCTTTTGCATCGCGTCTTTGAAATAAAGACGGTCTTCCGCCTTCTTGATTGCGCTGATCTGTGCGCCGATCAGCTGAACATTGAATTTTTCCAGAATGCCGGTATCTGCGAGTTCGATGGCAAGGTTGAGCGCGGTTTGTCCGCCCACGGTAGGAAGAATTGCAGAGCCCGCGCTCGGGGAAAGGTCGCGTTCGACGCGAAGAATCTCTTCCAAATATTCCTTTGTAAGCGGTTCGATGTAAGTCCGATCCGCGACTTCGGGATCGGTCATGATCGTAGCCGGATTCGAATTGGCCAGGACCACTTCGAATCCCTCGGACTTGAGCGCCTTGCAAGCCTGTGTGCCCGAGTAATCGAACTCCGCCGACTGCCCAATGATGATGGGGCCGGAGCCGAGGATGAGTATCTTCGAGATGTCAGTCCGTTTGGGCATTTACTTTATCGCGCTTACCGCCATTGGGCTGCGTCACACCAGCGCCGCGCCTCCCGCGATCCCAGAATCGATTCCGTAAGACGCCGGAAGCAGCGGAATTTCATGACACCGCGAATTTACGCTGCACGCCGGAATCCGCTCGCGGATTTCCTCGAATAGCGGACGGAGAATGGAAGCCACCCCGCCGCCAATAATCATGACATCCGGCTCCAGGAGATCTACCATGCTGCCAAGCCAAAGTGCCAAGAGTTCGATGGTTTCCCGCAAAACGTCTTTAGCGACCGCATCTCCGATAATGTAAGCTTGGCCGACGATTTCACTTGTGACGCACCCAATGTTTCCGTTGGCTAGACGAAGCATAGCCGAATCCGCGCCGGGATTTTCCTTAATCTTCTCCTGCGCTCTTTTCGCAATGGCCGGGCCCGAGGCCAGTGCTTCAATGCAGCCTCTCTTGCCGCATCCGCATCGAGGACCGCGGTAGTCGACGGTGACGTGTCCTCCTTCGCCAGCGGCTCCCGTGCGCCCGTGGTAAATATGGCGATCAAATATGATGCCGGTGCCGATGCCAGTCCCAATGGTGGCATAAAATACGTTGCGATAACCCCGGCCAGCGCCCCAAATGGCTTCGGCCAGAGCCGCCGCGTTGGCATCATTGTCGAGCTTAACTGGCAAACAATAAACTCGGGAAATTTCGGCTGCCAGAGGAAAATTGCGCCAACACGGAAGGTTTGGAGGATTAATGACGATTCCGGTATTCGGATCAAGCGGACCGGGGGAGCAAATTCCAATGCCGCGGACTGCCGCGGCGGTCCCATTTTCATGCAGCTTCGCAGTCACCGAGTCGATAGCCGAAATAACCGCTGCCAGACCGGAGGCGGCTCCGTTGTTGCAAATCATCGGCACCCGGGCCTGGTATTCGATGGCTCCGGACGGCCCAACGAGTCCAGCAGCGATTTTGGTACCGCCGATGTCAACACCGATGACCCCGGCATCACGGGGTGCGGCCTCTGTCATGATCCTGGTTCCCGAGACGCAGCTTTGTCAGCGTGCGCGATTGTTCCTCGCTTCAATGGATGCAGCTCCTTGATATAAGGGAATAATCTCCTACAAATGTAGCAGATCACCGACAGAGTTAACTTCGACATTGACCATCTGATTTATTATTTTAAGCGCGATCATGGCTCCTCTTCTATCTTCGCCGGATATCTTTTGACTGCAACAATTGTTTTAGTCAAACGGCTCACTGGATTGTCATCCGGTGATCACAATAAGGAAATCCTCTTGCGGCTGCGATTCCTCGACTGAGTGAAAGGACAATGAGCGGAAAATGAAAAGCATGATGTTTTCATTGTTTTGCGCAAGTTTCTTCGCATTGACGACAGCGCTTGCGGCAGAAACTTTCTCCGGCGTTGTTGTTCTCAACGAAGAAGGAATGCCAAACGCGGACTCGGCTGCTCCTTCCCGTGGCGAGCTGGAGAGGCTGCTTCCGGGTGCGAGCTTTGTCGCGGTCACGCAGCTCCCCACCGAACTGAGAGCCTCTTCCACTCGCCTACTCGTACTTCCCAACGGCTCCGCTTTCCCTGAACAGACGTGGCCAGACATTTACGGATTTCTCCAGCGCGGTGGAAATCTTCTGGTGCTCGGCGGCAGGCCTTTTACACGTTCTGCGTATCACGACGCTTCCGGCTGGAAGTTACGAGATTACAGCGTGCGATTCACGCGTCCGCTGATGATTGACCAGTACCAGACCACACCCGGTTCGGAGGGACTCGAATTCGAAGCTAATCCCGACCTGCCGGTATCGCTGCCTCGCTTCACCTGGACACGTGCTTTCAGCCCAGTCATCCGTTTAAGCGCAGTCGACCTTTATAAACGTGGAGGAGCGGCAGGCGCGATCGATGCCCGGCTCGACACTCTGGCGTGGGGCGTAAAAGACCGGCGTAAATTAGCCGCTCCGGCAATTGTTATTGACCACCTTCGAAACGGCTTCGACGGTGGCCGCTGGGTCTTCTTAAATGCCGAGCTAACGCCCGACTTCTACGCGAGTTCCCAGTCCTCCGAGATTGTTCAGGATCTTGCACGAATTGCAATGCGCGGTAGCCAGGAATTCACCGTCCGGCCGAACTTGCCGCTTTACATCCCGGGCGAACCGATAGAACTCGAAGTGAACTGGTATTCTGCTCAGGAATTTTCTGCGCCACTCTCACTTAAGGTCACGGTTTCAGCCGAGCAGGAGTCTTCAAGCCCGTCAGTAACTACCGTGACGTTCCCGTCCTCCGAACCGCTTATTTTGCCCGCGCCGAACACCAAGGGCCTCCATGTGATCGATGCGGAATTGCTTCAGGGAACCACACTTCTTGCGCGCTACCGCTCGGGATTCTGGATCAGAGACGAGGCTTACCTTCGATCGGGATCACATTTGACTGTCAATCCGGATTACTTGGAGCTCGATGGCAATCCTCTGGCGGTCGTTGGAACGACCTACATGTCGAGTGAGGTTCAACGTCTCTTTTTTGAATATCCGAACGTATATGTCTGGAACCAGGATCTCAGCCAAATCCATAACGCCGGTCTGAATATGGTTCGCACCGGCTGGTGGACAGGATGGGATAAATTCTGCGATGAGAATGGGCATCCGTACGAGCGCACGCTTCGTACAATTGAGGCGTATCTAATGACCGCGCGGAAGAACGGGCTGCCGGTTCAGTTTAACTTCTTCGCATTTCTTCCGGATGTCTTGGGAGGTACGAATCCCTATCTGGATCCGGAAGCGGTTCGCAAACAACAAACGCTGATTTCGTCGGTGGTATTGCGGTTTCGCGACGTGCCGTGGCTGGCGTGGGATTTCATCAACGAGCCAAGCATCTCCCAGCATCTGTGGACGATGCGGCCCAACGGCGATCCGATCGAGCTGCAAAAATGGAATGAGTGGCTTGATAGGCGGTATCCCGACCGGGCTGCTCTGGCCGCAGCATGGAATGTGCCTGCCAGCAGCGTCACCGGGACCGTCCCTTTACCCGAAGAACTGGAATTCACGGTGCGTGGAATGTACGTTGGCCACAATTCGCTCAAAATTTACGACTTTTTTCTTTTTGCTCAAGACGTCTTTGCCGGTTGGGTGCAGACCATGCGCGACACTGTCCGCAAAACTGGCTCGCAACAATTGGTGACGGTTGGCCAGGACGAAGGAGGCATTCAAGACCGGCTTTCCCCCGCCTATTGGGGACAGTTTGTGGACTTTACGACTAATCATTCCTGGTGGCAAAACGACTTTACGTTGTGGGATTCCCTGTTGGCGAAGCAGCCTGGAAAGGCAATGCTAATCCAGGAAACGGGACTTCAGAGAGAGTTGAACCTTGATGAAATCGCGCGGCGAACTCCCGAAAATGAGGCGGCACTTCTGGAGCGCAAAATCGCATCCTCGTTTATTCAAGGCGGCGGAGCGATCGAGTGGCTGTGGAACACGAATTCGTACATGACTGAAAGCAATGAAACCCCAATCGGCGCGGTTCGAACCGACGGAACGGAGAAGCCGGAAGCAACGCTGTTGCGGGATTTTGCCGGATTCGCGAAATCTTTGCAGCCACATTTGCACAACCCTCAGTTGCCGTCGGTGGCGATAATTACGTCACAAGCGGCGCAATATTCGGTAATCGCAAATCTTCAATTGGAGGCTCAACAAAAAGCTATTCGGGCATTGGCTTATAACGACCGGCTGGCTCCGTATGCTATTGCTGAGAACCAAGTCGCGCACCTTGGATTGCCGAAGCTGGCGATTTTGCCTTCGCCACAGGCGTTGACTGACGCGGCTTGGCATTCTTTGATGGGTTATGTAAATGCAGGTGGAACTCTGCTGATCACCGGACCGATCGATCACGATGAGCACTGGCGCGTCATTTCGCGGGCAGCTGAATTGAAGGTAAATGTGGCAACTGAACCACTCACCTACCATAACGCAACGGTTCAGGCCGGCGAGCGTACCATCTCACTCTCCTTTGACCAGCAGAAGCAGAATTCGTTGGAAGCGCTCCGGTTCACCGACGGATCAACTCTGAAGGAAATTCCGCTGGGCAAGGGGCGCATCTTCTGGGCCGCGTATCCCGTGGAACTGGCGGAGGGAACGCAAGCCGCCGCTGACCTATACCAATACGTTGCGAGTCGAGCCGGTATTGCTCCGACATTTGATATGGCGGGATCTCTTTCTCTGGGCGTGATGATTTATCCGACAGTGTTTGATGATTCGATTCTGTATGCGATCATTTCGGACAGCGCCGACGACACCAACGTGGACCTGCGCGACAAGCTCACAGGGTTACGGATTAGCTTGCGGGTTCCATCACAGCATGCGGCGATGATGCTGATCGGAAAACAAGAAAAGAAGGTTATTGCAAAGTACGGTTTTTGAAGCGGGCGGACTTTGACTCTTTCTACTCTCAATCAGATTTTCTTTTCCATCGTGGACCGCGATAAGTCATGCGTGATGAGACATCAGGTCTCGGAAAAATGGACTGAACTTTCCTCCTTCGATTTTTACCGCGATACCGTCGGCGTGAGCCAAGCGCTTCGCGAATGGGGGATCGCCAAAGGAGACCGCGTTGCGATTCTGAGTGAGAATCGTCCTGAGTGGACGATGGCAGATTTCGCCTGTTTGCTTATCGGCGCAGTCGTTGTGCCGATCTATGCCACGCTCACCGAGGAACAGACCGCATACATTCTGCGAGACGCGAGCGTCCGCGCGGTTTTTGTCTCGTCGCAGAAACAGCTTCAGAAAGTATTGAGCAAGCGGGAGACAACTGCTATCGAACGGATCATCGTAATGGATGATGCTGGATCAGACGCGGCTATCCCAATGTCCCGACTTCGTAAGAATGGTCCTGGGCAACGAGATGCATCATTCGATGAATCCGCACTCTCGATTGCAAAGCCTGAGGATTTGGCCACGATCATCTACACCTCCGGAACTACGGGAACTCCCAAGGGGGTAATGCTCACTCATGGAAATATTGCCTCGAACATTTCGTGCTCACTGGCGGGGTTCGATGTTAGTCCAAGCGACACCAGCATCTCCTTTCTGCCACTTTCGCACATCACGGCCCGCCATCTTGATTTGGCATTGCTGTACCGCGGCGCCACTCTGGCTTATGTTTCATTCATCGAACAGCTTTCCAAGGCGCTGCTGGATGTGCGACCGACTTTTGTTGTTGCGGTGCCGCGAGTTTATGAAAAGGTCTACGCTCGCGTGGATTTGGGAGCCAAGAGTTTCCCAAAGAACTTGCTCTACAAGTGGGCCATTTCGACCGGACGTTTTCACCGCGCGGAAATACTTGCCGGGGACACGCCGACTTCTATGAGTTGGGAGCTTCTCGACCGAATGCTATATCAGCGCGTGCGCGCGGGATTCGGAGGGAATGCCCGATTCTTTATCTCGGGGGGCGCGCCGCTAGGACGCGAGTTGGCCGAATGGTATGCCGACATGGGGATTCGTATCCACGAGGGCTATGGCCTCACCGAGACGTCGCCAGTGATCGCACTGAACAATCCCAGGGCCCACAAGATCGGAACCGTAGGGAAGCCCCTCTCCAACATTGAGGTTCGAATTGCCCAAGATGGCGAAATACTAGTGCGCGGCCCTTCGGTGTTTCAGGGCTACTGGCATCTTCCGGACGAGACTCGCAATGCCTTGGTGGACGGATGGTTCAAGACCGGCGACATCGGAAATTTAGATGCCGACGGATTCTTGTCGATCACCGACCGCAAGAAAGACTTGATAAAAACCTCCGGAGGAAAGTTTATCGCTCCACAGCCAATTGAAAATTCGTTGAAGCACAATCCGCTTGTAGCAGAGGCGGTGGTCCTGGGCGACAAGCAGAAATTTCCAGCGGTGTTGATAGCTCCCTCATTTAGCGTGCTTGAGACTTGGGCGGGCACGCACCAGCTTCGTTTTGCTTCTCGACAGGAACTCGTCGCCGACCCGGCTGTACGCGCGTTGTACGAGGAAATCGTGGGAGAGGTGAACGAAAAGTTGGCACGATTCGAAAAACTGAAAAAAGTCTTGCTGGTTGCGGACGAGTTCTCAGCTGAGAACGAAACTCTCACCGCGAGCATGAAATTGCGACGGCGCGCCGTCGAAAAGCGCTACGCGAGAGAGATTGAGGGGATATATTCGGGGGCAGATGCGGCGGGTTCCAGCTCTCGGGAAGAATAGATTGCCCGATTTGGACTTCCGAGTCCCCTAAGTGGCGATAAGAGGTACTAACACTGACAGCCCGTTCAAAGGGGGTGAATGGCGATTTGTCGCCAACAATCATGAAAACAAGCTTGCAGGGCTTACCAATCAATCTGGTAAAACGCATACCAATTCGTTTTCAAAGGCTTAAACACATATGCGTAGTGCCTGCTTGGGTTCTCGCGCGCTTCCACGTCTAGGTCGTCCTGCGGCGATTTTGCGGTCGGAGTCAGAGGTACGGTCGAATAGACGTACCCTGCACTGGAACCACCCGTACACAGCCCCTTCACGCGAGCGATAAAGAATATCGCACCAGGAAAATCCTCGGTACGTACTATCCCTTCCGACAATGACAGCTTCTTGAAGGCCGAACGATATTCGCTCCAGCGGGCCTCACTGAAACCAACGTTCTCACGTGGCCACTTACTATCCGCGTCAAGCAACGTAAAATCTACCGCAATTCGTATCACATGTGCATCCTGTTCAGCCATCTTGCGCAGTCCATCTAATCCTTCGGCATCTCGCAAAAAGTTGCCCTGCAATTCGGGATAGTCAAGGCTTCTTACGTCCTCTCGCGTGGGCTTGGCTGACTGCGCTAGTGCAGTGAGTGATTTCTCGTCCAAACCCGCTGCACCACCCGTCGCACCGAAGTTGAATTGTGTGTAGTCACGGTATTGGAATCCTTGCTGCTTATAATCCCATTGTCCGTACTTCCTCCATTTTTCGTACAACGCGGGCGGAATCGGAAAAGCAAGCCATTCGGGAACGACCGCAGTATCAGTGGACGTTGGCTGAGTGGTTGTCGCAGTCTCGGTGAATTGAGGGTATGCCAGCAGGGGCTGCATAGAGACCATGGCGACGGCAAGAAACGTGCGCCAATTACTCATGTGTCCAATACTATCGAGCGTGTCGGACGGGCGTAAAGGTGATACTTGACGAAATCGGATTGGCGGGCTGGCACACCTTCGCGCTAACGTGATTGTGGCTGCCCCACTCTTGCGTGACTTTGGGAGCATCGATTCCCATCCGTTGAAAATCGCGACGGATGGGGCAGCTTCGTTCGTCATAATTCTTGGATAGTCAGCATCCCTCAAGGTGTGCCCGTATTACCCCCCAAAGCTTATTGACTTGAGGCACGGTTGCTCCTAACATTCCCAGTTCGCCCGTCTGCACGCCGCGTTGACACGTTGATGATCGAAAAAACTCTGGTCGGCCAAACTGTTTCCCACTATCGAATCACCGAGAAGCTAGGTGGCGGGGGCATGGGAATTGTTTACAAGGCCGAAGACACGACTCTCGGCCGCTTTGTTGCGCTTAAATTTCTACCCGACGATGTCGCCAGAGACGCGCAAGCTCTGGAGCGGTTCCGGCGGGAGGCGCGTGCGGCCTCAGCCTTGAACCATCCCAACATTTGCACCATTCACGAGATTGACGAGCAAGGCAATCAGTCTTTTATCGTGATGGAGTATCTGGAAGGCCAAACCCTTAAACATCGCATTGCGGGACGCGCGATGGACGTGGAAGCGCTTCTGGGTTTGGGCATCGAGATCGCAGATGCGCTCGACGCGGCGCACACAAAAGGAATCATTCATCGCGACATCAAGCCTGCAAATATTTTCATCACCAAGAGAGGACAGGCAAAGCTGCTCGATTTCGGACTGGCAAAGCTGACTGAGCGTCATGGGGCGGACGGCGCCACCGTAACCGGGGGCGATCTGATGACGAGCCCTGGCTCCGCGGTGGGAACGGTCGCATACATGTCGCCAGAACAGGTTCGGGCTGAACCACTCGACCCGCGGACGGATTTGTTCGCGTTCGGTTCCGTGCTTTATGAGATGGCGACCGGGGTCGTGGCATTCTCGGGCAGCAGTTCCGGCGTCGTGTTTGAAGCGATTCTGAACCGGACGCCCGCTCCGGCTTCTACGCTAAATACGACTCTTCCTCCGAAGCTTGAAGAAATTATTTCCAAGTCGCTCGAAAAAGACCGGGAATTCCGGTATCAGAGCGCTGCTGAGCTTCGCGGCGATCTGAAACGGCTGAAACGCTCTCTGGACACTTCACGAATCCGCGCCTACAGCCCTGGCTCTTCTTCCTCAGAGAAACTTGCAGCGCTCCCTGCTAAGCCTCAAACCAGAACTCCGCAGCGGCGAGGGTTGGGCACCATCCTTCTTGCTTCCTCGCTGGCGTTGGCGGCTGGTCTTGCTGCGGGTATGTTTCTGTTCAAGCGCCATGCTGAGGCTCCGCTCCCGATTTACCATCCTTTGAGCTTCAGACGGGGTGCTGTGCATGCGGCCCGCTTCGCGCCGGACGGCCATACGGTTATTTACAGTGCGTCCTGGGAAGGCAAGCCCTCGCAGATGTTTACTACCCGGCCAGACAGTCCTCAGGCGCGTGACCTGGATCCCGCCGGGGCAGACGTCCTTGCCATTTCTTCTACGGGAGAGATGGCATTGTTGCTCAACAGTCGCACCGTTAAGCCGTTTCTTCTCGGCGGAACACTCGCCCGAGTGCCTTTGGGTGGGGGCGCTCCTCGAGAAATTCTTGAAAACGTGGAATTCGCCGATTGGACGCCGGATGGGAGCAATCTCGTTATTGTGCGGGAGGTCCAAGGACGCGACCGGCTTGAGTATCCGCCGCAGAAAGTGCTGTATCAACCTGAGGGGTGGATTGGCAATCCGCGATTCTCTCCGAAGGGTGACATTATTGCGTTCGTTGATCATCCTCAACCTGGCGACGATGGCGGATCGGTCGCAATCGTTGACCTGGCGGGCAAGAAGACAGCGCTGTCCAGCGGATGGGATAGCATTCAAGGGCTAGCCTGGTCGCCGACAAGCGATGAAATTTGGTTTACGGCTACAAAGACCGGCGGAGACCGGTCTCTCTTCGCGGTTGATCTCTCAGGAAATCTTCGGCTGATGGCGCGCGTCCCGGGTGAGCTGACTCTGCTCGATGTGGATCGGCAGGGTGGCGTGCTTCTGACGCGCGGAAATGATCGGGCTGGCATCCTCGGAATGACTGCGGGAGACGCCAAGGAACGCGATCTGTCATGGCTTGATTGGTCGGTTCCAAATAGTCTGTCGGCCGATGGACGCGTTCTGCTCTTCACCGAAGCCGGTGAAGGCGGCGGGCCAAGGTACGCGGTCTACGTTCGAAATACCGACGGCTCACCCGCCATTCGGCTGGGCGAGGGATCTGGGTTTGCGCTGTCGCCCGACGGAAAGTGGGCGGCGTCTCACCCGAATGCCGTGCCGTCTCCCATAGTTGTCCTTCCCACTGGTGTAGGGGAAACACGTGCTGTCGCGCCGGATGGTTTGAACCATGTTCGACTTCAGTGGTTGGCGAACGGCAAACAATTTGTGTTCTCCGGGAACGAGCCCGGCCATGGCCTTCGTCTGTATGTGGAATCTTCGGAAGGCGGCAAAGCACAGCCTATTAGTCCAGAAGGGGTTGACGATACCTTTTCAGTTTCTCCCAACAACGAGTTTGCAGCTGCAACTGGACCCGATGGGAAACTTTACCTTTACCCGGTTGCTGGAGGAGAACCACGGCTGGTTTCATCCGCGGAGCCGGGAGAAACGGCGACCGGCTGGACAGCCGACAGCAATTCCCTATTCGTCTTCCATTTCGGTGAAATGCCAGAGCGAGTGACACAGATCACTCTCGCGACAGGACAACGAAAGCCATGGAAAGACCTCGCCCCTGCGGACTCCGCCGGACTCACAAATCTGCGTGGCCTGCTCCTGGCTGCAGATGGCAAGAGTTATGTCTACGGCTATGTCAGAACGTTGTCGGATTTGTATCTCGTAGAAGGATTGCAATAGCCCGCGAATCTAGGTTCTTCTAATTCCTATTGTGAGGTGAAATGCTTCTTCATGGGCACGCCGCTCTGGTGACCGGTGCGAGCCGGGGTATCGGGAAGGAGATCGCGCTTGAGCTTGCCCGCAATGGCTGCAAGGTCGCGGTGAATTACTACAACGATCCCTCACCGTTCATTGACGCAACCGTTTCCGAAATCCGCGCGCTCGGAGTTGAAGTATTGCCCATCGAAGCGGACATCCGATCGAGCGAGCAAGTATCCACCATGTTCGAGCGGGTGATTTCCAGCTTCGGACGCTTGGACATCCTTGTTAACAATGCGGGAGTCCAGACGTGGAAGCCACTCTTGGACGTCACCGAAGAAGAATGGGATTTGGTCATCGACACAAACTTGAAAGGATGCTTTCTGTGCACTCAGCAGGCCGCGCGACACATGAAGGACCACGGTGGCGGATCGATCATAAACCTCGGCTCCGGATGCAACAAACTGGCGTTTCCGGGTTTGGTGGCTTATACCGCGAGCAAGGGCGGTATCGAAATGTTCACCAAAGAGGCTGCGGTGGAGTTGGGACCTTACGGAGTTCGGGTGAATTGCATTGCGCCCGGATCAATTGAGTCGGAACGCACCAAAGCCGAAGACCCGGATTACGCCGGCACTTGGTCGAAAATGACTCCTCTTGGGCGTGTTGGTACGGTGGCCGATATCGCACCTACAGTTGTGTTTTTGGCTAGCAAGGCGGCCTCGTTCATCAGCGGCCAAACCATCTGGATCGACGGCGCGTTGTTTACTCAGGCCCAATGGCCGTATAAGAAATGAGCCTAAAAGGGATTAACTAATTGGAAGAAAATGTTTTACTGAACCGCCGATGGCGTCATTAGCCCGGCAACGTGTGTGTGACTCTCGCACACGTTCAACATTCCGGGTTCATCCTGAGAAAACAAGGATCGGGGATAGGCGCAATGAAGATGGAACGCCTTCTCGTTAAGTAGATCGTTCCAGAGACTCTCAAGCGCGAGGGCTCCAGCCTTATTCCCTTTGTCCCACAATACCGCAACCATCTCGCCAAAAACGGTAAGGCCCATATCTTTGCTGCGAGCAGCCTTTCTGACGTCCGTTAACAACTGACCGACCGTCAAAAGAAACAGGCTTGGATCAGGCATATCCTTCACCATGAACTTCGCGAGCATGTCTTCAGCATCGCACATGGTAAAGCGATCTTCCCGCGCATAACTCCGGACATTTACTTCAAGTCTTTGGAGCGATTTGGTCAACAGTTCGCGATGGTCTTTTGTAGCCACAACGAGCACCGAGTTACCAACAAGGAGCGCGGACGACACCACCCCGCAAAGCCTGTCAATTAGCGCTTGGTGGGTATCGTAAAACTGCACGGAATGAACAGCGGACATGGCGCCCCTTCCTCAACTATTGGCAAGGATACACGATAATGCGAACTCTTTGTGGAGTTGTTTTCCCGTCTAGGGTTATCTTTCGGCTATTGTGACGAGCGAGATTCTGTCGTTGCACTTGCCTACCTCTCTTTAATAATGCTGGTTAGCATGTCAATAATGCTGGTTAGCATGTCGGGTTTCGATTCATCCCGTATCAGGTGAGGATATTTCTCTCCGCCGTGGTAATCGATTTTGTAAGTCTTAAAGTACTCGGCGTTTTCGATCAGCAATTCGATCGGATCTTTGTTTCCTATCGCGGCGTGCAAAGCGTCACGGAGAACCTGCGCCGAAATCGCGTTTTCTGTGGAAAACCGGCGCCCATTTATGGCCATCAGCCGCATTCCGGGCCCGATTCCGGCCTTGGCCGCCGGCATTCCCTCTACCGTGTCTACAATCGTTCCGTCGTTCTTCAGAAGCAAGCCCAGCGAATAAGAGGCGTCGATCTCGCGGCGATCATTTTCCCGAATGCGCATGAGGTCGGAGCGGTTTTGGTCATACATCAACCTCCAGCCGCTATTTTCGATGCCGGTCAAGGGCGTACCGGGACCATGGTTGTTGAGCCGATCCAGCCAAAAGGCACGCCAATCGTACGGAGCAACTTGGTTTAGAGTGTTGATTACATCGTCGAAGTCGTAGGTCTTCACCGTAGCTAGGCCGCTCGGTGCCCCATGAAAAAGGCGGCAGAAGTCGTCGATAGACTTCTCCCCGTGGGTCTGCTGGCGAATAATCGTATCGGCCCACAACCAAGTCAAGACATCCTCGTCGTAAAAGTCCACAGTTCTTCGCCACGAAGCCCAGCCTTCAGGTGCGAAGTAAAGTTCCGCCGCCGAATCGGCGGTGTCCTGCAAGTTCCTCCACGAGCGTCCGGGTTCGTGATCGAGCCGCGCCGCAATTCCGGCCAGCTCGTCTCGATATTCCTCTGGCGTCCAGAGCCCGCTGCGAGCGGTAAGCATGTCGCCAAGATAGGAGGTCAATCCCTCATATACCCAAAGAAGATCGTCCTGCATGGGCTGCTGAAAGTCGGGCGTAGTCAAATCCGCAGGGCGCCGGTACTTCCCATTCCATGAATGAACGTACTCATGCGGCAGCAGGCCAGCGTCTAGCCGGCGCAGGTCATAATCCACCAAACCGCGTTCGCCAATTCGGCTGTCATCGGATTCATGGTGCTCCAATCCAAAATGCGCCACATGGTCGCTGAGGGTGAAGAGGAAGTGATAATCCCGATAGTGGTGCGCACCGAACAGGATGTATGCCTGCTTCACGAGATTTCTGTAGTCGTCCCAGACTTCCGCCGGCGCATCGAGTGCGGCGGCGCTGTCGGCGGCAATGTCCATCTCTACAGGAGCGTCGTCGTGGGTCAGGGGCACAACCTTCATATATTGCGCGGTGAGTACCGGAGAATCCACCAACATGGCTAGGGAAACTGGGGCGAAGTTGATTTGTCGCTGGCCGTTCAGCTGATCTCCGGCTTCCGAAACTATGGGCAATGAAGTGCCGAACTTCCATCCCGTTGGTAAACGAATGCTGGCCTGATAAGTGAGGTCCTCGGATTTCCATCCCTTGGGATATAACAAAAGCTGATTCCAACTGATGATGGCCAAAGTCGCCGTCGCTGACGAGCCGGCAGAAAACCCGCTCTCGATGGTCGGAGGCGAAAGATAGTCTAGCGAAGCTTTGAGTTCGCTGACTCCGGCAGGGACCTCGACGTTGATCGCAAAACCATCGAGGGTATCGCGACGCCATTTTAAAGTTTGCCCACCGGAAACAAACTTCAAGCCGGCGAGATCGATGACTGGACCGTCGGGAGCATGTTCGCCCGGAATCCACTTCGGATAATAAAGAGTCAGAGTGCCCGGTGTCGCTGGTATCACGAGCTGAGCGTGGAAGATTTTGCGGGGGGCTTCGGTCGCATCGACAAAGATCTTTATTTGCGGCGCCTGTGCATGGGCGATTGACACGGACAATAGGATCAAGAACGAGGCAACAACTCCATCCCTCTTTTTCAAGTGGGCTCCTTGGGAAAAAGACAGGCAACAATATATCAGCGCAGGCGCTTCTATATCAGAACGCTCGCTGCGGTACCGTGGAAGAGCGACGCTTCAGCGCCGCGTAAATCGTTCTTTTCTCTGGACGCGGGCCTAAAGGCTCGCTCTTCCACGGTACTTCGGGCGGCGGAAGATTAACGCGCCCTCCCTTCTGGAGAAATCTCATCGGAGCCTAGTGGCCCGCGAGGGCGTTTCCAGAATCCCAAAAAGAGAACTCTTTGGACTTAGCACGAAGGATTCCTTCGTGTGACGAACGTGATGCGCAGTTTTGCTCTCAGCCGGCGTTCAATGAATGCATGCGAAGGGCAATTTTTTCTGCTGCGGTTCTAGTTCTGCTTTGTCCCTTTGCTGCGAATGCAGGCGGGGAGGCGGCACTTCCGGATGCACCCTCATCCGTGCTGCCCACGAATGCCGCGCTAAATGTCACTGCAACGCCGGGTTCTTTTCGTGCTAGTCCGTTGTCGGCCGAGCATTCGGGGGTGATCGACAGGCAATTCTTAATTCTGTCTGCGATCTCAACCGCGACTATTTTTGCCGACTCCTACACGACGACGTGGATTGGTCAGAATTATCGCGCCCACGGATCCGGCCCCTGTACCGTAGAAGGCGGGGAGCCACTTCTTTATGGGTTGCATCCGACGCCTGGGCGCACTTACGCGGTTGGAGCTGCCATGGCAGCTGGGGCTATCACGACGAGCTATCTCGCGAAGAGGCACTTGCCGCCAAAGCTACGGTGGATGTGGCCTGCTCCGCTTCTCTACGAAACTGGCGTCAGCGTGCACGGTTTCAGCACCAACCTGGTGCGATGTAACCCGTAACCGATCTTCCGACCGGCCTCCAGTCTGCTTAAGGGGGCTTGTCTAACCCATCGATGATTGGAAAGCCTAATCCTAAAGTGGACCCGCCCTTGTCCCTGCCAAAATATCCATCTCCACTATCGAAATTCTGAATTGTACTTATTTGGCCATTCGATAGTAATAACTATAGGTAGGCGTAATATCAGCCGGAGAGTGTGCCACCTCCAAGCAGATGTGTGAATTGCCAGCCTTACATTAAGTTGTTGTTTCTGTGGAGTTTCCCGGGACGATGCAAACTCATTTCAAAAACGGGCTTCCCCCTGCCCAGGGGCTTTACGATCCGGCGCACGAGCACGACGCGTGCGGCATTGGATTCGTCGCCAGCATTCGCTGCGAAAAAAATCATGAGATCGTCAAGCAAGGAATCCAGGTACTCATAAATCTGACCCACCGTGGCGCGTGCGGATGCGATCCTGAAACTGGCGATGGCGCCGGCATCCTGATACAGATACCGCACAAGTTTTTTGCCCGCGAATGTTCCCAGCTCGGTTTCGATTTGCCAGCCGAGGGAGAGTACGCCGTGGGCATGACGTTCCTGCCTGTCGAGAAACATCAGCGATTGCAGTGTGAAGGAATTTTGGAACGCATCATTAGCGAAGAGGGACTGAGTGTTCTGGGTTGGCGCGACACGCCGGTTAATGGAGACGCGATCGGACGCGTGGCCCGCGCTTCGCAACCTTACATACAGCAGATTTTTGTGGCGAGGCCTGAGGCTTTGGATGAGGATGCATTCGAACGCAAACTTTATGTAGTTCGCAAACTCGCAGAGCGGGAGATCGCGGAATCTGATGTTCAGGACAAGGAATTTTTCTACATCCCGTCGCTGTCAGCGCGGACAATTGTTTATAAGGGGCTATTGCTCGCGCCGCAAATCGAGAATTTCTACGGTGAGCTTTCTGACCCGGATGTGACGAGCGCGCTTTGCCTGGTGCATCAGCGATTTTCGACCAATACTTTTCCGAGCTGGCAATTGGCACATCCTTATCGCTACATCGCCCACAATGGGGAAATCAATACGCTCAAGGGCAACGTCAATTGGATGCACGCCCGCCAGTCGATTCTTGAATCGCAGCTATTCGGCGATGACATCAAGAAACTATTTCCCATCGTCGCGCCGTCGGGAAGTGACTCCGCCAACTTCGACAACGCTGTGGAACTTCTATTTCAATCGGGACGCAGCCTGCCCCATGTGCTTGCCATGCTGATCCCGGAGGCATGGTCGGGCAATCCCCACATCAAGCCGGAAAAGCGCGCGTTCTACGAATACCATGCGTCGCTTATGGAACCCTGGGATGGCCCGGCGGCAATGGCCTTCACCGATGGCCGCGTTATCGGCGCCACGCTCGATCGCAATGGATTGCGCCCAGGACGTTTCGTCGTCACGCACGATGGTTTGGTAGTCATGGCTTCAGAAGCGGGTGTGCTCGATATCGATCCCGAAAACATCAAGACCAAGGGCCGCTTGCAGCCGGGTAAGATGTTCCTTGTTGACACAGTTGCCGGAAGAATCATTGCCGATAAAGAGATCAAGCGACAACTCGCGTCGCGGCAGCCTTACCAACAATGGCTGGAACAAAATCAGATCACCATGGCGCAGTTGCCTGAGCCATCCCGAGTGCACCGTTCTGACACTGGCACAATGCTTCCCCGGCAGCGAGCATTTGGATACACCGAAGAAGATTTGCGAATGATACTCGAGCCCATGGCCTCGAAGGGTGAGGAGCCGGTTGGTTCCATGGGGACGGACACGCCGCTGGCTTGCCTTTCGGACCGTCCGCAGCCGCTGTTCAATTATTTCAAGCAGCTTTTCGCGCAGGTCACGAACCCTCCAGTCGATCCCATCCGCGAAGAGATGGTGATGTCGTTAATCAGCTACATCGGCACTGAGAGAAACATCCTCGAGGAAACCCCGGAAAATTGCCATACGCTTAAATTGCCGCATCCCATCCTCACCAACCGTGATCTCGAGAAATTGCGGCGGGTTTCGCGGGGAGATTTGTTAGCCACCACGTTGCCTGCGTTGTTCCGCGGTGCAGACGAAGAAGCTGGACTGAAGCGTGCTCTGGACGAGCTTTGCCAGCGAGCCTCTCTCGCGGTGAAATCAGGCTATACCTTGCTGATTCTTTCGGATCGCGGGGTTGATAAGGAATACGCGCCGATCCCGAGTTTGCTGGCGCTGGCTGCCGTCCACAATTTGTTGGTTCGGGAAGAGACTCGCACCCAGGTTGCGCTCATCATCGAATCCGGAGAACCTCGCGAGGTTATGCACTTTGCCTTGTTGATTGGATATGGTGCCAGTGCCGTCAATCCATATTTGGCAATCGAGACTTTGGAAGACTTGGCGGCGCGCGGATATTTGCCCGACGGCATCAATGCTGAGCTTGCTGTCAAACACTTCATCAAGGCGACGAACAAAGGATTGCTGAAAACTTTTTCAAAGATGGGCATCTCGACCCTGCAAAGCTATCGCGGGGCGCAAGTATTCGAAGCCATCGGTCTCAACAAAGAATTGGTGGACGCATATTTTGCGGGCACAACCTCGCGTCTGGAAGGAATCGGCCTGAGCGTGATCGCCCGCGAAGCCCAGATGAAGCATGAATATGCTTTCAGTCCAGCAACCGACTCTGATACTGAGCTTGCGGTGGGAGGAAGTTATCATTTCCGAACTAAAGGCGAGTATCACCTTCTGAACCCGGAGACGATCAGCAAACTGCAACACGCAGTTCGCCAGGATAGCTTCAAAACTTTCCAGGAATACACCGATTTAATCGATCAGCAGAGCCGCAACATGGCCACCCTTCGCAGCCTGATGCAAATCAAAAAAGCGAAGAAGCCAATCTCAATCGACAAAGTCGAGCCAGCCAAGGAGATCGTCAAACGCTTCACTACTGGCGCAATGTCGTTCGGATCGATCAGCAAAGAGGCGCACGAAACGCTGGCCATCGCCATGAACCGCATTGGAGGAAAATCGAATACGGGCGAAGGCGGCGAAGATGAAAATCGCTTCAAGCCCGATCCGAATGGCGATTGGCGGCGGAGCGCGGTTAAGCAGGTAGCGTCGGCGCGATTTGGGGTGACGACAAATTATCTGGTGAATGCCGATGAGCTGCAAATCAAAATGGCGCAAGGCGCAAAACCCGGCGAGGGTGGACAGCTTCCGGGACACAAAGTCGACGAAGTTATTGCGCGCTTGCGGCACTCCACTCCCGGCGTGGGATTGATATCGCCGCCGCCCCATCACGACATTTACTCCATCGAAGATCTCGCGCAACTGATCTACGACTTGAAGAACGTAAATCCGCAGGCGCGCATCGCGGTGAAACTAGTCGCGGAAGTCGGAGTCGGAACTGTGGCCGCTGGTGTGGCTAAGGCCCATGCCGACGTTGTGCTGATCAGCGGTGATAGCGGTGGGACTGGGGCGTCTCCGCTGAGCTCGATTAAGCATGCCGGAATTCCATGGGAACTGGGGCTCGCGGAAACTCAACAAGTATTGTTGCTGAACGACTTGCGCAGCCGCATCCGCGTGCAAACCGATGGCAAGCTGCAAACTGGTCGAGATGTGGTCATCGCAGCATTATTGGGCGCGGAGGAATTTGGATTCGCCACTGCACCCCTGGTTGCGATGGGCTGCATCATGATGCGCAAGTGCCACCTGAACACTTGCTCTGTGGGAATCGCCACGCAAGACCCGGCCCTTCGCGCTCAGTTTGCGGGACAGCCCGAGCACGTCATCAACTTCTTTTTCTTCATCGCTGAGCAGATGCGCCAAATGATGGCAGAGATGGGCTTCAAGAAAGTCGACGACATGGTTGGCCGCGTCGACATGCTGGAAACGCAGCCAGCCGTAGATCACTGGAAGGCTAGCGGTCTTGATCTGTCAGCAATTCTCTACAATCCGGCTGTTCCGAGCCGTGTCGCGAGACATTGCGTGCAGAAGCAGGACCACGGGTTGGAAGTGGCGCTGGACCATCAGTTGATCAAGCATTCCCAGGAAGCGCTGGAAAACCGGACACCCGTAGAAATGACCTTTCCAATTCGCAACGTGCACCGTACGGTGGGCGCGATGCTCAGCGGCGAAATCGCGCGGCGATACGGCTCCGACGGCTTGCCAGACGACACTATTCGCATTCGATTCGACGGTTCAGCAGGCCAAAGCTTCGGAGCGTTCCTTGCCAAAGGGGTCACAATGACGCTCGAGGGCGAAGCCAATGATTACGTCGGCAAAGGCCTTTCGGGGGGACGCGTGATTGTTTACCCGCCGAAGAACTCTGGCTTCGTCGCCGAGGAAAATATTGTGATTGGGAACGTTGTTCTCTACGGCGCAACCAGTGGTGAGGCTTTCTTTCATGGAATGGCTGGCGAACGGTTTGCCGTGCGCAACTCAGGCGCGGTCGCGGTTGTTGAAGGAGTTGGCGATCACGGTTGCGAGTACATGACCAATGGCTTGGTCGTCGTGTTGGGTCCGTGCGGGAGGAATTTTGCAGCGGGCATGAGCGGCGGAATCGCGTACGTGTTTGACGAACGCGGCGATTTCACGGAGAAGCGCTGCAACCTCGCATCGGTCGATCTCGAACCGTTGATTGAAGCGCCGGACGTGAAGATTGTTCGCGGCCTGATGCTGCGGCATTACGAATTCACGAACAGCGCTCGGGCAAGATCGATTCTGGATAATTGGTCTGAAGTTTCCGGTCGCTTTATTAAGATATTCCCGCACGAATTCAAGCGGGTTCTTGGTGTGAGCCGCACCCGACAGCCGTACGTCCCGGGCCAGCCCATCGCAGTTCCTGAATTAGTGGAACAGGTGCAGCATGGGTAAGACGACCGGATTCATGGAAATTTCCAGAGAGTTGCCCACGCGCCGTCCGGTAGCCGAGCGAGTGAACGACTGGTTCGAAATCTATCAGGATTTCCCAGAGGCGAAACTGCGCGACCAGGGCGCACGCTGCATGGATTGCGGCGTTCCGTTTTGTCATACCGGCTGCCCCGTCAACAATCTCATCCCCGATTGGAATGATCTTGTCTATCGAGGGCGCTGGAAAGAGGCCGTGCGGCAGCTACATTCCACGAATAACTTTCCGGAATTTACCGGCAGGATTTGTCCCGCTCCTTGCGAAGCCTCCTGCGTTCTGGGAATCAATCAGCCTGCGGTAACTATTAAGCAGATCGAAAAGAGCATCATCGAACGCGGATTCCAAGAAGGCTGGATTCAGCCCGAGCCCCCGAAATTTCGCAGTGGAAAAAAGGTCGCGATTGTTGGCTCCGGACCGGCGGGACTCGCAGCGGCCCAGCAATTAAATCGCGCCGGGCACTGGGTAACGGTGTACGAAAAAGCTGATCGGATTGGCGGTCTGTTGCGTTATGGAATCCCTGAATTCAAGATGGAGAAGAAAGTCCTCGACCGGCGGCTTAAACAAATGTCCGCCGAGGGGGTGAAGTTCGTCACCAAAACTCACGTGGGCCACGGCGTTCCTATCGACGATTTCCAGCGCGAATTTGACGCCATCGTTCTTGCTGGAGGAGCTGAACATTCCCGAGACCTGCAAGTGCCGGGGCGCGAGTTGAAGGGAATTCACTTCGCGATGGATTTCCTTCCGCAACAAAATCGCCGCTGCGAAGGGGATGGCCTCGAAGGCGAATTCGAAATTCTTGCGACTGGTAAGCACGTTGTGATCATCGGCGGTGGGGACACGGGGGCGGATTGCCTTGGAACTTGTCATCGGCAGAAACCGGCGTCAGTGCACCAATTCGAGATCATGCCCACGCCGCCCAATGATCGGTCACCGCTGACTCCGTGGCCGCTTTGGCCGATGCAATTGCGTGTCGAGGGCGCACATGAAGAAGGTGGCATCCGGGATTGGAGCATAGCTACAACAAGCTTCACGGGCGACGGTCAAGGAAACGTCAAGCAATTACACGGCATCCGCGTAGGACCGCCGCCGAAATTCGAGCCTCAGCCCGGCACTGAATTCACCATGGGCGCTGACCTAGTACTACTTGCAATGGGCTTCTTGGGCCCAGTTCGCAACGGCATGATCGAAAAGTTAGGCGTGAAACTCGATGCGCGCGGAAATGTAGCGACCGATGAGAACTACATGTCGTCAGTTCCGGGAGTCTTTGCGGCGGGAGATATGCGTCGGGGACAATCCCTTGTCGTGTGGGCAATCGCCGAGGGGCGGAAGGCTGCGGCAGGAGTTGACAGCTACCTCAAGCAATTGGGAATGGCCGCTGCAATCGCGCCGGTCGCTTCGAGGATCAGGTCGGTCGTCGCGTAGCGGCTTCTACCACCGGCAAAAACCGATAACCGCGAAGGACACGAAGTATCACAAAGGTATCCTGGGTTTAGGCTTTCCCTTGTGATCCTTGGTGTCCTCTGTGGTTCAAGCCTTTCTACTTCGCAGCATCCTGTAAGATGTTCTGTCTTCTATCAAATTAGATGATTGCTCTCTCCGACATCCAAAGTGCATTAGCACGCATTCGCGAATCCATCTATCTCTCGCCGTGTGAGCGTTCTGAGACGTTTTCTCAACTCACCGGCAACTCCGTCCACTTCAAGCTCGACAATTTGCAGAGAACCGGAGCCTTCAAGGAACGTGGCGCTCTAAATAAGTTGCTCACGCTTACAAAAAAAGAACGTGACCGCGGTGTAATCGCGGCATCTGCCGGAAATCATGCGCAGGGCCTTGCTTACCACGCCGGGAAGCTCGGCGTTAAGGCACAGATCTGCATGCCGCTCACCACGCCGCTCACCAAAGTCTCGGCGACAAAAGAATACGGCGCGACAGTAATCCTGCACGGCGCAAATTACGACGAGGCATGCGAAGAGGCGATTCGACGGAGCGCCGAACATGATCTGACATTCGTGCATCCCTTTGATGACGATGCTGTCATTGCAGGACAAGGAACTCTCGGGCTCGAAATTTTGCAGCAACATCCTAATATCGAAGCCATTATTTCGCCGATTGGCGGTGGTGGGCTCATTGGCGGCATCGCGTGTGCGGTGAAAGAAACAAGTCCTAGCGTTCGGATCATTGGAGTTCAGCCCTCCCGGCTTCCTTCCATGAAAGTTGCAATCGCGGAGGGGAAGCCGGTTACTCTGAATCCGGCGGCTACGATCGCAGACGGAATCGCAGTCCGCCGCGCGGGTGACCGCACTTTTCCCATGGTTCGAAAGTATGTGGACGACATTGTCACCGTGGATGAAGAGGAAATTGCGAACGCCATCCTGCTTCTACTGGAGCGCGAGAAAACTTTGGCAGAGGGTGCCGGAGCTGCCGCGCTCGCAGCTCTTGTAAACCACAAGGTTTCATTAATCGGGAAGCGGGTTGCCGTCCTGGTGTGCGGTGGAAACATCGATGTAACTCTGCTGGCGCGCATCATGGAACGCGGCCTGGTGAAAGACGGACGCCTGGTTCGTCTTCGAGTGCATCTGCCGGATTATCCCGGAGCGCTCCATCGCCTTACTGGAATTCTGGCGAAACACCGGGCCAATATCGTGGAGACTTCCTACGACAGGGCGTATTACGGGGTCAACCTGGGAGACACCGCCATCGACATCACCATGGAAACGCGAGGTCCCGATCACATTGCGGAATTGCTATCGGCATTGGGCGCGGATGGCTACGCGCATGAACGGGTGTTGTAGGGATTACCTATTTGGTCACAACCCGATCTTTGATTCGCTTATATTCTTCTTCGGACAGAATGTGCCGACTTACAACGTCATGCGGATCATCATATGGGCGCCCTGCGATGACCCTAGTCGCGCGGGCATGAGTAACCCCCGGCAACGTTATGAGTTGATCTTCGGTGGCCGTGTTTAGATTCACAGTCTTATCGCGGCTGAGCCCCTCGCGCACGCCGTCCACTACGGCTTTCGTGTCGCTTTTTAATTGCGCAGTGGCATCGGCGGTCTTCTCACGGATCTCATCGGGATTCTGCGGCTTCTGAGAGCACGCAGTGAAAACCGCTAAAGCGCCAATGATCAGAAAAAACTTCACGCTGCTAAGATGTCTACGGATACTGTCGAGTTGCGTTTGAGATGGCGTACAAATCATCGAGTGCTCCTCTCGGCGCAGTGAGACTAGCTGAAACCTCAGCAGGTGGTCAAGCGATTCAAGTCAGTGCCGCAGAGGCGAGACTCCGCTCCGAACATATCTATAAAGCAAGTTCTAGGGAGGTATCGTAATATCAGTCCGAACATTTGGAGGGTTATTTGAAGACGCGCTGCAGCGTTTCGGGGCAGTATTGCCATTCCCGTTTCTCAAAATGGAAGGTCGCAGTCGTGCTGTTACCCATGTTGTTGATGCCGCCGAAATTTGCATGGGCAGATAACGATGGGATCGAGGGGCAGCTCAAATCTGACTACGCAGACAAGGTTCTCACGCTGCGTCATTTCTACGGTGGCGAACATTTGCGGTTTCACGCGGATGGCACCTTGAAGGGGAACGCTTCAATCGGCCCGTGGACACTCGATGCGAACATTGTTGGCAAGGAATTTCTCCTGCACGATGGAGTGCTGATTATTAAGGGCAGGCGGATTTACTGGGTTTTCGACTCTTCGTCCCAACCGCAGGTGTTGACCACCATTGAAAATAACCGAGAGAAACCCAAGAAAGATATCGAGAAAACACTTCGTAGCCCGATGGTCGAAATCGAGATCGAATTTCCGGGCGGGACGCCGGATCAAAAAGACGTCTCGTCGGCCATGCACAACGTCTTTTTCACGGAATCCGACTCGATGAGCGATGTCGTGCCCAGTTACTGGCACGCCTACTTCGCCAAGCAAGAAGGAAAACCACAAGCCGCGCCAGAGTCGAAGGATCCCGTTTATCGGAGCGGTCCGGGCTACGGACCCTCACCACCGCGTCCCACCCGCCAGCCTGGCCCGGAGTACTCGCCCGAAGCGCGACAATTGAGGTACGAAGGCACCTCCATCCTAAGCTTAATAGTCGATGTCTCCGGAACCCCGCGAGCTATTCAGATACAAAGGCCACTCGGGCTGGGCTTGGATGAAAAAGCTGTCGCTGCGGTCAGCACCTGGAAATTTGAACCCGCGCAAAGAGACGGAAAGCCCGTAGCAGTCGCGATCAGTGTAGAGATTCAGTTCCACCTTTACTAACAGATTTATGAAGATCTGCGTCCTTGGGCTGGATTGCGCCGCACCGGAAATCGTTTTCGGCGATGAGCGACTGGCTAACCTTCGGCGATTAATGAGCTCCGGAATGTACGGCAGGCTGGAGAGCGTGATTCCACCGATCACGGTTCCCGCTTGGATGTGCATGGCTACGAGCCAGGATCCGGGATCGCTGGGCGTCTACGGATTCCGAAACCGCAGCGACCACTCTTACGACAAACTCAGCTTTGCGAATTCCGCTTCGATAAAAGCTCCGGCGATTTGGGATCATCTCGGGCGGGAAGGAAAGAAGTCCATTATCGTCGGCGTTCCACCGAACTATCCGCCGAGGCGAGTAAACGGCATCAGCATCGGCTGTTTTCTCACACCGGACACGGTGAAAAACGACTTCACTTATCCGCCGGACGTCAAAGCGAAAATCAACGCGCTGGTTGGTGAATATCCCACCGACGTGAAAAACTTCCGCACCCATGATAAAGATCGGCTCAAGAAAGAGATTTTCGAGATGAGCCGCAAGCAGTGGCAAGTTGTGCGCTGGCTGTTGAGCGAGAACGAGTGGGATTACTTCCATTTCGTCGATATCGGTCTCGACCGCATGCATCACGGCTTTTGGAATTATTTTGATCCCACGCATGTGCAATTTCAGCCTGGCAATCCTTATCAAAATGCGATTCCAGAATATTATTTGTGGCTTGATGAGCAGATTGGCTTAGTTCTGGAGCTGCTTGATAAGGACACGATCTTGCTGGTGGTGTCCGACCATGGGGCCCAGCGACTTGACGGCGGATTTGCAATCAATGAATGGCTAATCCGGGAGGGGCTGCTGGTGTTAGAAGAATACCCTGCAGCACTTACCCCATTCGAAAAACTACGCGTCAACTGGAGGAAAACTCGGGTGTGGAGCGAAGGCGGGTATTATGCGCGTGTTTTCTTCAATGTTCAGGGACGAGAGGCCGCGGGAGTGATTCCAGCAGCCGAATACGAACGATTTCAGGACGAGATCAAAGGGAGACTTGAGGCCCTGCCGGATGACAAAGGAACTCCGATGAAATCGTTGGTGTTCAAGCCAAAGGAACTCTACCGGCACGTTCGAAATGTCGCCCCAGATTTGATCGTGCATTTCGGCGGTCTGTACTGGCGTTCGATTGGAACTGTTGGGCACGGCAAGATTCACGTCCAGGAGAATGACACGGGGCCGGACGCCTGCAACCACGCACAATACGGGATGTTCGTTCTTGCCGCTCCGAACTGCTCACTACGTGGTGACTACGAAGGCGCCCGGCTGCTGGATATTGCTCCAACGCTGTTGGATCTCGTGGGCTACGAGATCCCCGCGAGTATGCAAGGTCGTTCACTACTTTTCGAAAACCAAGACCATGGAGTGCGACGAGTGGAGAGGAAATAATTTCAGCGCGTATCGTTGGCAGAATTGATTACTCTGTGTTTTCAATTGAAGCCGCGTCGGGCTTTGGGCTAGGCTATTGGCGGCCATGACAAGAATTAGGATTTTCGTTCTATTGGGTACGTCAATTGTTGCCGCCGGATGTGGTGGCGGAAGTATGAGCACGACAGCGACGACCGGAAACCCTCCCCCAGGAAGCGTTTCAGTAACGGTCAGCAATACTTCCAAAGGCTCCTTTGCGGTTGCGATGTCCACCTCATTTCAGCCCGCGGAATGGGACTACAAGTTTTTTGCAAACTTCCCGTCGGCAACCAGCCTGCTGAATAATTTGCTGCCACAACACATTCGGTTACAACCGGTATCGCAGGGGGTGCCACAGAAGCTTGATCAGAGCTGGGATTTCACCATGTTGAACGCAATCCTGGATCCCGTGATCAGCGTTGCTGACAACAGTCCCGAACTTCAGCTTGCTACCGCTCCCGCGTGGATGGACGCCACAGACGGATCACTCCTACCAGCACACTTCTCGGACTTCGCGGCGTACACGGCAGACATGGTCGCGTATTACAACACTTCCGCAGGATTCCAGGACACAAGTGGCATGACCCATGTTCACTTACCGCTCACGCCAATTACTTACTGGGGAATCTTTAACGAGCCGAATTTCAATAACATCGATCCGACGCAATATACGCTGCTCTACAACATGACGGTCCCTGCCATGCATAGCGCTGATCCGACAATTAAGTTCGCTGCGGTTGAGTTGGGAGATTATCAAGGCCTGGCCCAAACCTATCTGCCGCCATTTGTGAATGGCGTATCGGCACAAGTTGATGTTTTGGCAACGCACTTCTATTCCACTTGCAATGAAATCGATTCAGACAGCAAATTGTTTGCGACGATTCCGGGATTTGTTTCCGAAGTGAACACGATTTATTCGCTTCTTAGGACGAATCCAATGCTTACAAACATTCCCGTGTGGGTTACCGAGAATAATGTCAATGCGGACTTCGACAAAGGAGGCGGGATCAGCGCCTGCAACGGAAATACATTTGTAACCGATTTGCGAGGATCGAGCGCCTTCTTCGCGGCATGGCGGCCATACGTTTTCTCGCAACTTGGCAAAGCCGGTGTGAAGGCCCTTTACCACTGGGCGTTCGAAGGCGATAAGCAGTATGGCGAGTTCAACGACAGCACTGGAAGTGTTCAACTAAGCTACTGGGTGGACTACTATTTAGCTCGTATGTTTCCATCAACAGCGGGATCGAATCTGCTGGACTTTACCAGTGCCGACACTTCCGATATCGAAGTGCTGCCAGTGCGCAACGCAGATGGGAGCGTAGTGGTGATGATCGCAAACTACGGCGTGGCGACCTCTTCCGACAACAACGGGAAAGGCGTGGCTCGAACCGTAAGCCTGGACGTGGCCGCGCTGGGATCATTCAAGACCGCGAGTTTGTTGGTGATCGATGCAAACACAAACGCGTCGGCTGGACCCACTCCGATGGCAGTTACTCCTACTTCGCCATTCACGATCTCATTGGGAGGCTATGGCGTCGCATTCTTGAAGCTGCAGCCCTAGCCACGTTATTTCGGCGGCTTCTTCTTCCCACCGAACAGTTCTCCAACGGCGTTGACCACCGAATCGGTGTTCTGTCCAGCCGGGGACTTGCCCCCAAGCCCTCCCAGCGTCGACTTTAGCTGGCTTCCCATCATCCCCTGGATGTCCGGCACGAACTTTGGATTCGAACTCGTTCCCTCAATCAAGAATGGAAGCGTCGCGCCTTTATTACCCATTCCTGCGAGCTGGGTCAATCCGGTCACGGTACCGCCTGAGAGGTTGGCACTCATTTTGTAGTTCAACGCATCGGATGGACTAACCGAGCCATTACCCGTAATCACTCCGAAGGACGGAACATTCAGGTTGATATTATTAGTGGTCGTTCCGGAGGGCGCCATGTGTACATCGGCACTGAAATTCTGGATAAGGGTGTCCTGACCTTGAGGGGCCCCGGTTAGCTGTGACACGGCAGAAAGCTTCGAAGCAAAATTAAACCCCGCGAGCTTCGTGTTGGAGATTCGCACGGGACCGGCCGTCACCAATTGGTCTAGAGGCCCAGAAACTGTCAAATCTGCGGAGAGCGTTCCGCCTTGCAGGGACGAACCTGAGGGGAGGGTAACTCCCAGTGCCGGGAGCAGAGCTTCGAGATCGTCGACTGGCATCCCGTCACCTTTCACACGCACATTTATGACGGTTGACGGTCCCTTCATTCCAAATGAGCCCGCGATGTGCGCGACCGCTTTCCCGGCGGAAGCGTCTGTCGAGCTGATTTTCCCGGCCTCTTGTTGTAACTCATAATCGACCACGTATTTCACATCTACTGCCCGTCCCGCGGGCCGTCCCTTGGGAGAAAGCTTAAGGCTGCTGGCTTGCACAGTCCCCGTTGATTGCAACTGATGGCCGTTCGAGTTCAGATTTCCGTCGAAGTCAACCGTGCCGGCAATTCCTGAAGACGGAGGCGCGAATCTTGAGGCTGCGAGATCGAGATGCTTCACGGTAATCTGAGCCTGAACCGGCGTGAACGACGTATCGGTGGGATCAATTGGGCCGGCCTTGCCCTCAAGTTTTAAAGTGCCGTTGCCAGGCAAAGTGGCGGAAAGAGTAAATGGAAACTGGGAAGTCATCGAGAAATCCTGAACCGACGCATTTACGTCCTGATACTGAGTGGGTTTCTCTGACGAATTTGCAGTCCCCATACTTAGAGATCCATTTTTTACGGTAAGTTTCCCGACCGAAAGATTTTGGTTCGATGAGTCAGCTGGTTTGGTGGCGTTCTTGTTACCGAGGGTTGAAAAATTCCACTTTGCTGAGGTTGAGCGGAGTAGAGTCACCTGCGGTTCATCGATCTCAATATTTGTAATCTGCAATGACTTCGAAAAAATCAACGGAATCATTTGCACGCCGACATTGAGAGCTTTGGCACGAACGAACGGAGTTTTGCTGAATGCCGGATCATCCGCGATAGAAAGATCGTCGGCCGAAACGCCTCCAGACAGAACCGAAAGTTTCAAGTTGCCGATCTTAACCTCGCGACCGAGTGCCGACGAAAGGTCGGCTTCAATTCGTGGGCGGTAAGTGTTTACATCCAGCATAAAAGGAAGAGCAACCACGACTACGAGCAGAACCGCAACGATAATTCCGATTATCTTAACCGGCCGTTTCATAAGTGACCCCCTGAAGCAATTCTTGGATGAGTTTAATCATCCATCAGTGGTCTGCAACGGCGTCCTGGCACCGTTTCAGCCGTATGGTTTCAACCAACTTGGACGTGTTCACGTGTACGCAATCCAGCTAGGGCCTGATCCAAGTCGGCGATCAAATCGTCGGCATTCTCGATTCCGACCGATAAGCGAATCATCTGGTCCGTGATCCCCATTCTTCGGCGATGTTCGGCCGAAATCATCGCGTGGGAAGTCAGGACAGGAATGCTGACCAGCGAATCTACTCCCCCCAAACTCGGAGCCAGCGTGAAGAGATTTAAAGATTCGGACAGTCGCCGAGCGTCCTCACCGGTGCCATCGACTTCGAAGCTGAGCACTCCGCCACCACCTTGCATCATTTCCATGGCCAACGCCCGTTGTGGGTGGCTTTCAGCAAACGGATAGTAAACGCTCTTAACTTTTCTGTTTTCCGAAAGGTATTGTGCCACTCGCAAAGCATTCTCGTTCTGGCGCTGCACACGCACTGCCAGCGTCTTTATACCCCGCAGCAGAAGCCACGCCGCGTGAGGATCCATGACACCGCCAAGAGTCGTGCGAGTTGCCCGGATCGTGTCAATCAGGTCTTTGCATCCTGCTGCGGCTCCGCAAATGAGGTCCGCATGTCCGGCGAAAAATTTGGTTCCCGAGTGCAAAACCAGATCGATTCCGAACTCCACGGGGCGCTGGTTGATCGGCGTGGCGAAGGTTCCGTCAATCATGCTGATCAGGCCGTGCTGCTTTGCCAGAGTCGCCACTTTTCTGAGATCCACAACTTTCAGCATGGGATTGGTTGGCGACTCGACATAGAGCAATTTCGTATTAGGACGGATGGCTCGCGCATGCTCGTCGAAATTTGTGGTCGAAACGAAGGTGGTTTCCACCCCAAACTTTGGAAGCCACGAGGCTAGAAATTTCGTGACGCCGCCATAGATATCTTCCTGCGCTACGATATGATCGCCTGCCTTAACGAGGGCCAGAATGCTGGTGGTGATTGCACCCATTCCGGAAGCAAATAGCAGAGCGGCGTCGGCGCCTTCAAGTTCAGCGATCGCCTTCTCCGCAACGGTGTGGGTCGGATTGCCATAACGGGTGTAAAACATGTCTGTAGACGTGGCTCGAAGCTGCTGATCGTTATCAGTAACCTCGAAGGTGGCAGTCTGGTAGATGGGCGTAGCCAGCGGGCCATTTTTCTTGCCAAGCTCGGCAGCTCCTCGCACCGCTGAGGTTTCCGGATGATATTTGCGACGTTTCATGGTATTTGTTCCTGTCATCGCCTACCTATCCAGTTGGAATGGAGGTAAGCGATAGAATAAGACTATTCTTCGGCGGCAACCGGGGCAAGAGTCGCTTACTTCGCTTCCGACAAACGAACTCTTAGCGGTCTCTGATATTCTGTTGCACCCTGCTTTTTTCGACTCTAAGCTGAAAGCTAAACAGATTTCTTAAACTTGAATGACCAAGCGAATTGCCTCCGATCCCGAATCTTCTGCTGACTCAACGACCACGTTGAAGCCCGGAAATTTCCAACTGCGCTGCATTGGTTGCGGGGACGTTGGTGGTGTGCCGACGAGGAATCTGCGGTGTCCAGCTTGCGGCGATTTACTGGAAGTTGTTTACCCGGGATGGAACTCCGTCGATGGACAAGCGTCGGGATTCAACGCTTCCTCATTGAAGGCGTTGTGGAAGCAAAGGCGAACATCCCGCCTGCCGTTGGACGAAAGCGGAGTCTGGCGATTTCGCGAGGTCCTTCCTTCCATCAACGACGAGATCAACGTTATTACGTTGCGCGAGGGGAACACGCCTCTTTACTCGATGCCGCAATGCGAGGCAAAGGCTGGTGTTGATTTTCTCTTCGCCAAGCATCAGGGCATGAATCCAACTGGGTCTTTCAAAGATACGGGCATGACAACGGCCTCTTCTATCGCGCGCGAGGAGGGTTTCCGCTGGGTCGCTTGCGCGTCGACGGGAAATACCTCGGCATCGATGGCTGCGTACGCCTCGCGTGGAGGTATGCGCAGCCTGGTGTTGATCCCCGAAGGCCAGATCTCATGGAGCAAACTTTCGCAGGCGTTGGACTACGGTGCGATTACGTGCCAACTGAAGACGGATTTCGACGGCTGCATGAAGGTACTGAACGAAGTTGTACTTCATGAGCCGGTCTATCTGCTGAACTCGATCAATCCTTATCGCGTTGAAGGACAGAAGACCGCGGCAATTGAATTACTGGAGCAGTTAGATTGGGAGTCTCCCGATCACGTGATCGTACCGGGCGGAAATCTTGCAAATTCATCCGCGCTTGGGAAAGCCTTACTGGAGATGAAGCAACTTGGATTCACTTCGAGGTTGCCCAAGGTTTCAATCATTCAGGCGGAAGGAGCGAATCCGCTGGTGCGAACGGTTAGGGAAAACGGCGGACAGAAATTAATCTCAGTGCGCGCGGAGACCATGGCAACTGCAATTCGTATCGGCAGCCCAGCCTCGTGGAAGAAAGCAGTCCGGGTGCTGGAAGCGACCGGCGGAACAGTCGAGCAAGTGAGCGAAGCCGAAATTGCGCTGGCAAAAGCCGAAATAGGATCGGAAGGAATCGGCTGCGAGCCAGCCTCCGCTGTTACGCTCGCGGGTCTCAAGAAGTTAGTAAGGCAAGGATTCGTAAAACGACACGAGACCGTAGTGCTGATCTTAACGGGCCATCTGCTGAAAGACCCGGACTTCACGCTGAAATTTCATCGTGGAGATTTATTTCCCGGCAGCGTCGATCCAGTCCACGTGGCGCAGCAGCGTGCGCCGATAGTTCTTGAGGCCAATACGGGCGCGGTTATCAAAGTTCTGGAGAAATTTCGGGATGAATAACCGGGACTCTTTGGAACTTGTTCTTCCCGCTACATCCGCAAATCTTGGGCCAGCGTTCGACGCAGCGGCCCTCGCTTTCAACTTATTTCTTAGAGTCAAAGCACGAGCAAGCAAAGAATTCTCGATCCAGGCGAAAGGGCGGAATGCGGATATTTGTGGCCGCGTGGAAAATCACCTTATTTTGACGACATATCGCGAAGTTCTGCAGAGCGAAGGGAAAAAAGTGCAGCCAGTTTCGCTTCGCCTCGATAACGAGATTCCCATCGGCAAAGGATGCGGATCGTCTGCTGCGGCACGTCTTGCGGGGATTGCGCTGGCCGTCCAATTCGGAAAACTGCGCTGGACAGAAAGCCGAATCATTGGGGAAGCGTCGCACCGCGAGCATCATGCGGACAATGCCGCCGCTTGCTGGCTCGGTGGATTGACCGTGGCTCGGATGGCGGGCGACGGCGATGCGCAAACTGTGCGCATCCTACCGAAAGGCAAGTGGCCGTTACTTCTGGCGGTCCCTGAAGAAAGCCTCTCAACCGAAGAAGCCCGCCGCGTGCTTCCAGCCACGTATAGCCGTGCGGACGTTGTCAGCAATATTCAAAACTCGATGTTTTTGCTCGCGGCTCTAATTCAGGGACAACCGCAGTTGTTGGCGACGGCATTAGATGATCGAATGCACCAACCTTACCGCGCATCCCTGTGCCCGTTGTTGCCGGCGTTGCAAAAGCTCGATCGCTCGACGGGAACTCTGGGAGTGGCTTTGAGCGGCGCCGGTCCATCAGTACTGATCTTCGTCGATCCGAAGGCTTCGATCACCGCTGTAAAAGCTAAAGTGAAGGATCATCTTCGCGCTGTAGGATTTTTCGCGGAAATGATTTCCATCGCAATCTCCACACGCGGAGGCAGTTCGTACTTCCCTTCTCTTCGCAAAACGAAAAAGACCGGAACCTAACCGGTCTCTTTCGCCAAACATTCCCTCGTGGAAACTACTTTCGGCTAGCAGGCGGAATAATGCCGTTCATTCGCAGATACTCCACCATCTGGCCATAGTGATCAAAAGGATGAGCGATGGCGATGGTTGCCCATCCAAGCCTGGTGCTCATGCCTTCGCCAAAGGGGCTCTTTACGTTGTCGGTCAGATTCTTATCGGTAAGAGAGTTCATAGCTTTGTGCAGATAGGCAAAGGAATCTTTCAGGAACTTCATGATGTCAGCTTTTGATGTTATCGAATCCGGGCCGTTTTCACCGCCCAGTTCGACCGGAGGCTTCTCTTCGAGAATCGCGGCGGCGAGGATGTAGTTGACGGCTGCCACGTGTTTCACCTGTTGGGCAAAGGTACGCACTCCTTTGAACTCTCCAGTCGTGGGAGCGAATGAATATTTGTCTTCCGTCATGGCTTCCGCGGCGGGCACGAATTCGCTTTCCACATTGGTGATCGCGCGATCCAGAATTTCGCTCGGCGTATGGCGCGCTTCTGGCTTGGCGGTTTGGGCCACGGTGAACCCGGAGCTGAGTAACAACAGAGATGCGCACAACGACTTCAGTATTTTCATAGTTTCTCCTCTTAGAGTGTTCAGATTATTGACAAACTGTGCAGCTTCAGACGCTAAACAGGTGCTGAAAAGCAAATCCCCCACTGCTAGTCCCGAATCACCGACGGAGCAAGCTCGATCTCGCGCTCAGAGAGTCTATATTGCTTTACGGTAAGAAGTCCCGCGATTAGCGCGACAGCCGAGCACAGAAATGTCCAGGGAATCCCGATCCTCGTCGCCAACGCTCCCCATGCTGCGCTTCCGATCGCCATCCCGCCCTGCAACACGAGCAAGTACATTGACAGCGCTCTTGCTCTAAGGCGCGGTGGTGACATGGTTTGTGCTGCGACGTTCAAACAAGCCAAAATTCCGATCCATGCGGTTCCGCTTGTGAACAATACCAGACAAAGCCAACTAAATGTTTGCACACGTCCGGCGGCGAACGTCATTAGCGCAAAAATTACAATTGCGACCGCGACCACGCCATCGACTGAAAGCCGGTTGCGAAGACGAGGCAAAGCCGCCGCTCCCGCAAGCGCTCCCAGTCCGAACGATCCCAGGAGTAGACCATATCCGGTAGGTCCGTAAGGGCGGGCTAGAATTGGAAGCAGCGCGAGCAATGAACTCGCCGCCAGGCTAAAAGCGCCGGTGCGAATGAGAACGCACCGCACGAGCCGCGTATCGAACCCATAGCGAATTCCGGTGCGAATGGCGGCCATGACGTGTCCTGTCTCGACCTGTTCGACTGCGGGACGTCGCCAGCGATAGAGAAAGAAAATTACTCCGAAAAACGAAAGAGCATTCAGGAGGAACGCCACGCCGGAGTTGGTGGCGGCGATCACCATTCCCCCGAGGGCGGGGCCCACGGCGCGCGCAACATTAAAGCCAACGGAATTTAGCGCGACAGCAGAAGCATGGCGACGGCTCGAAACAATCTCTGGCGTAATTGCCTGCCATGCTGGATCATTCATTACCGCGCCGAGCCCGAGGACGAAGGTAAATCCCAACAGCACCCAAGGCGTGATGTGATGCATCAGGCTCAGAACGCCGAGCGCGGCAGAAGCCATTACCATCCAGCCCTGCGTTACTAGTAAGAAGCGGCGCCGATCGACCATGTCCGCCAATGCGCCAGCAGGCAAGATCACAAGGAACACCGGCACGGCTGTTGCGGCCTGCACTAAACCCACCATCAGCGGGGACATAGTCAGCTGCGTCATCAGCCAGCCCGCGCCGACGTTTTGCATCCACGTGCCGGTGTAGGAAATTACGGCCGCGATCCACAGCGACCGGAAGAGGGGCTCGCTCAGCGGCGCCCAAGGCGATTCGCCGCGTGGAGGTAGTAGGTTTGTCCGGAGATTGCCGGGCAGCGGACTATTCAGCGAATCGGCCATAATTACTTGCTGGCTCCATGGGGGACGGGGCCTGTAGCGCTTCGTCCGAATGGCCATTGCCTGTCATTCCAAGCTCGCGCCAGAAAGATCGCGGTGCCAGTTAAAAGAATAAGAAAAGCATAACGAAGCTGAACGAGCGATCCTGTTCGTGAAATCAGTATGAAGATGAATCCAACAATCGCTGCGAATGCTGGCACTGGATATATCCACATCCGGAATGGACGGGCCAGATTCGGTTCTCTGATGCGGAGAATGATCACTCCAATAGCTTGCATCAGGAACTGGAGGGTTATGCGGATGACCACCAGCGCCGCGATCACGTCGGCCAGCGGAAGAAAGCAAAACACCAGCGCCCCACCGCCGAGGGCGAGCAGGGAGACATATGGGAACCTGTATTCCGGGTGCACCTTTGCGAACACCCGGAAATAGTTGCCATCGAGAGCCGCGGCGTAGGGCACGCGGGAGTAGCCCAAGATTAGGGAAAAAACCGAAGCAAAGGCCGTCCACATTACCAGGCCAGTGATCAGGTTAGCCGCCCATGGCCCATAAATCTTCTTCATAAAGATGGAGACTACATACAATTCGCTGTTCGATTCCGCCGGGCGGATGATTTGCTGCCACGGAATCACGCCCAGGATGCAGACATTCATCACTACATATAGACAGGCGGTGAGCAGAATGGAGAGCAAAATAGCGCGCGGAATCGTCTTTGCGGGATCTTTGACCTCATCGCCGAGGAAGGCAACGTTGTAGTAGCCCCAATAGTCATAAGTCGCGACCAGCATCGCTGCGCCAAGTCCCAGAAAGAAATTACGCGACAAGGTAAATGCACCCGCAGGAAAGCTAAAAGCAAGCGACCGGTCAAAATGGGTTAGCCCAGCGAAAATAATCCAGCCGATCGTAATCATGACGCCGAGCCAAAGAGCCTTTGACATCCATCCTATGCTGGTTATCCGGCGGTATAGAAGAAGCACGGCAAAAATGACGACTCCGACTGCCAGGAGCGTGGCACCGGATATTAACCAGCGAAGGTGCAATGGGCCGAGCAAGGGAAGACGGAGATCCCAGTTGCGAGAGATGTACTGATGCTCGAGGCCCGGCCAATAGTACGAAGCATAACCAGCCAATCCGATCGAGCCTGAGGCAATCGAGAGGGGCGCACTGAAAGAAAGTTGCCAAATGAAGAGAAACGAAATCAATTTGCCCAGCCGCCGCGGCCCATAAATCTCGCGTAAGTAACGATACGAGCCGCCGGAGCCTGGCATCGCCGCGCCAAGTTCTGCCCATATCAGGCCATCGCAGAGGGCGAAAATTGCCCCTGCAATCCAGCCCAACATCGCCTGTGGACCACCCATTGCGCTTACGATTAGCGGCAATGTTATGAATGGCCCGACTCCAATCATGTCGGTCATGTTGAGAGAAATTGCGCTGGTAAGGCCAATGCCGCGGATCAGCTTAGGGGAAGCGTCGGCTTGGCCAGGATTAGACATTCGATGGTGCACGTCGCAGTAGGAACGGTCTAGCGGACTATTGAGCTTCGCTCAACTGGGAAACCGAGGGTGGCTGTCCCTACCCCATTTGAGTGAGCCTCGTGTCCGGCGCTCAATAGGTTGACAAATAGCCTCACCGCGCCCGGGACTCCGTCAGGCAACTGGCGGAAAAACGCATATCCGGTATAGATATAAGTGCCGTGACCAAATTGAGCCCGCAACAATCCGCCCTTTTGCTCAGCTTGCCCTGGATCATGGCAGCTAAGCAAAGGCGCGAAATGAGAGTCCCATTTGTCCATGAAATAAAGGCCGCGCTCTTGTACCCATCCATCAAAGTCGGATTGCGTGATCTGATTTGGATAGTGGAAGATTCCGTTCTGCGGCTCAAGAATTTCAACTGGGGCCTCTTCCACGGTGACGCGCTCACGGCTAAGTTGTGCCGGAAACGGTGTGAGATTTCCTTTATTGAAGTCGGCTACGCCTGCGTTGTACTGCACGACCAGAGTGCCGCCGTTCGAAACGTAGTTGATCAGCTTATTGTTGTTTGCGATTAAGTCTTTTTGCGTGTCATAGGCGCGAATGCCTAAAACGATCGTTCCATATTTGGACAAATCCTCGGTTGCGAGCTTTTCCGGCGGAAGAATAGCAACATCCATTCCGATTTGTTTGAGCACGGTCGGGATGTCGTCGCCAGCTCCCATGATGTAGCCGACTTTTAGGCCGGTGGGGATTTTTATATTCACCATGCTTACTCGCTGCACGGCGGGCTGGTAATAATAGAAGGCGCCAAGATCTTCCCGGGTCACAAGGCTGTATCCGTCGGCAAAACGTTTGCCATCAGACTCAAGGACCGCCCGGACCTCGAATTTTCCTTCTTTCAAGTTGCCCGGGAATATTTTGAATTCAAATTCCTGCTTCTCACCACGATTGTGAAATTCAACGGGCACCTCTGCGGGTTCGACCCTCGAGCCCGCCGGAACATCGAGCCTCAAGGTACCCTTTTC
>Ga0073928_10001833_pt1 | contig 39186 bp, 38 predicted proteins | sample PaiPotPPA55metaG_FD_76969 | JGI IMG/M metagenome (GOLD analysis project Ga0073928, IMG submission 76969) | Iron sulfur acid spring bacterial and archeal communities from Banff, Canada, to study Microbial Dark Matter (Phase II) - Paint Pots PPA... ... | reverse complement strand
GATGCTCGGGCGCGAGATCGTTCACGAAGTGGTCGAATTTGCGAAGAAGAACTTTCCGGGTTTTCAGTCGAGCTACGTGGTGGACTTCGCTCCTCAGACCGGCGTCCGGCAAACGCGGTTGTTGCAGGGCGAGTATGTGATGACAAAGGACGATGTTGCAAACCGGGTCCGTTTTCCGGACGCAATCGCGCGTGGACGTGACTACTACTATCCGTATCGCTCGCTGCTGCCGAAGAAAATCGACAACCTGCTGATCGCGGGGCGGCATTACTCCTCGACCTCCCAGGCGCAAAAAATGTCGCGTGAAATCCCGCCTTGCATGGCAATGGGCGAAGCCGCAGGGGTAGCGGCGGTGCAGGCGCTCAACGCGGGCAAAAGAGTTCGCGATATCGATGTCGGTCAGCTGCAACGAACCTTGCGCGCACAAGGCGCGGACCCAGGTGATCAGACGCGTCCCAACCCTGACATTCCCGCACTGGCAACAGGCGCCAGGATTGGAGTGGCCGCATGAGTTCGGTCTCGTTCAAGCCGTCTGCTGTGTCTGGCCTTCCGCTGTCGGGGATCAAAGTCGTCGATTTCACTCAAGTGATGATGGGGCCCGTGTGCACCCAAATGCTCGCGGACTACGGTGCGGACGTGATCAAGATCGAGCGGAAAGGCAAGGGGGATCTGAGCCGCTCGACGTTCCAGCCGGTCGCAGGCGCAGATAACCCGATCTTCTGCAGCCTGAACCGCAACAAACGGAGCGTGGCGCTCGACTTGCGCGACCCGGCACAGTTGGAAGCCGTCAAGAAGCTCATTGCCGGAGCCGACGTCGTGACCAGTAATTTTCGCGCCGGGGTGATGGAGCGCATGGGTCTCGGCTACGAGGAGTGCAGAAAGCTCAACGAACGGATCATCTTTGCCGTTGGAACTGGCTTTGGCGAAACGGGGCCCTATCGCGCAAAGGGGGGGCAGGATGTGTTGGCGCAGGCAATGTCGGGCGTAATGGCTAGACGATCGGACGAGTCGGTGCCGCTGAACATCTATCCGACTACGCTTGCGGACTACTCCGCCGGCATGCACATGGTGCAGGGCATCTTGCTCGCGTTACTGCATCGCGACAGGACCGGGCTCGGCCAGAAGCTATCCGTGTCGCTGTATGACTCGATGCTTGCCATCCAGATGCAGGAGGCAGCCATGCTGATGATGGCTGATTCCGAACTGAATTGGGCCGCGATGCCGCTGTCGTTGGTGTTTCACGCAAAGGATGCACCGTTCGTACTCGTCGGTGCGTTCAAGTCGAACCCGTTACGCGACATCTGCGATGTGCTCGGAATCGACGACCTGTCGACTGACCCGCGCTACTGCAATCTCGGGCAGCAATTGCTGCACAAGGCCGAACTTCGCAGCACCTTGGCCGAGGGATTTCGCACCGAGACACGCGATCACTGGCTTCGCCTGCTGGAAAAAAAGGACCTGCTGTGCGCACCTGTGAAGCATCTGCGCGAGGCGCTGGCCGACGAACAGACGTATCACAACCAGATGATTTTGCAAGGGCAAGGAATAGGGCAGGAGTTGAAGCTTATCGGCAGCCCGATCCGAATGTCGGCGTCGCCCGTTGAACTGCGCCGGCCACCGCCTTCTCTCGGACAGCACACCGCCGAGGTATTTGGCGAGGACTTCGTCAAATGACAGGTGACATTCAATGGACGTAAATCTGGAACTGAACAGCGGCGTTGCCCGGGTCACGATTTCAAGGCCCGATGTGCTTAACGCGCTCGACTCCGCCGCGCAGCAGGAACTAGAAGAGATCTGGCAACGGATCGAACGGGATCCGGACGTCCGCGTGGTTGTGCTGACAGGCGATGGCGAGCGCGCGTTCTGCACCGGCGCGGATATAAAAGCCGGTAGTTCCAGCGGGCTCGATTACTGGGCCCATCCGCTGCCAAAAGGTTTCGGCGGATTGCCGCTACGCGAGACGCTGAACGTGCCGGTCATCGCGCGCGTCAATGGTTATGCGCTTGGCGGCGGACTGGAACTGATGCTCGGCTGCGATATCGCCATTGCGTGCTATGAAGCCACATTCGGCCTGCCGGAGCCAAGAGTTGGCAGGATGCCGCTCGACGGCGGCATGACGCTGCTCACGCGCCAGATTCCCTACCGTCACGCGATGGGCATGCTGCTGACCGGACGACACGTCAAAGCGACCGAAGCGTTCGAGATGGGACTCGTCAACGAGGTCGTGCCGCGCGCGGATCTCGATGTGGCGGTCGAGCGCTGGGTCGGCGAGATATTGTCCTGTGCGCCGTTGTCGTTGCGCGCGATAAAGGCTTTCGTGCGCTCGACGCAGGGAATGTCTCCCTCCGCCGCGCAGGGCATGCGCTTGCCCGCGCTGGTCACCGCGCTGGAGTCCGAGGATGCGCTGGAAGGCGTCCTGGCATTCAAGGAGCATCGCAAGCCCGTCTGGAAGGGGCGCTGATGGCATATGTCATTACCGAGGCCTGCATCGATGTCAAGGACGGCGCATGTGTGGTCTGCTGCCCCGTGGATTGCATTTATGAAGGCTCCCGATCTTTATACATTCATCCGGAGGAATGCATTAACTGTGGTTTGTGTGTATCGGTTTGCCCGACGAGTGCGATCTATGACGCTCACGATCTTCCAACCGAACTAAGAGAATATGAACGGATCAATTCCGAATTCTTCGGGCCTGCCGTAACAGCGCTTGGCAGTCCCGGCGGAGCGTGCGACGTCGGCTCGACCGGCATCGACCATCCGGAAATCCGCAGCTATACCAGACAGTAATACAGGCAACGAGGTTGAGATTCCCATGCATGCCAGCGTTCTTAAATATTTCACTGAGGTTGCCAGGTGCGGTTCGATGCGCAAGGCGGCGCAGCATTTGTTCGTTGCTCCGAGCGCCATTAACCGGCAGATACGAAACCTCGAAGACGAACTGGCGGTTGAACTATTCGACCGGCTGCCAAGCGGGCTGAAGCTTACGACCGCCGGCGAACGTCTGCTCAAGCATGTCCGCGAAACACTGGATGGTTTCCATGCGATGCGTGCGGAGTTCGACGCCATGAAAGGCGAGCGAACCGGTCATATTTCCGTTATCGCGATGGATTCGGCCCTGGAGAAACTGTTGCCGGCGGTTATCGACGATTTTGGCGAGTTGTTTCCCGCCGTGACCTACGCGATCCAGTATGCACCGTTGTCCAATGTGGCGGACCGGGTGGCGTCGGGACAATTCGACATAGGCATCAGCTTTTGCCAGAAAGCGCCTGCCGGAACCCGGATCGCCGCCATCGCGAATTTCCCCAGCGGCGCTGTGCTGTCGGTCTCTCATCCGTTGGCAAAGAAAGACCTGGTGACGTTCGAAGAATGTCGTGAATATCCCATTTTTCAAACGGGCGTCAACGATGAACTACCGAGCCCGTTGTCCCTCGAGTACTCCCGCCACTGGGAGGAAACGAAGGTCCATATGCAATCCAACTCCATAGGCCTGATCAAGTCCATGGTAGCTCGGGGACGTGGCATTGCTTTTTTTACAAAGCTGGGTTTTATCGATGAACTTGATCGAGGCGAGGTCGTTTGGCGACCCATTGCAGGGGTGTCGGACAACACACCGCCTGTGGCAATCCTGGTTCCCAGTCCCAAGGAACTGTCGCCAATCGGTGAGGAATATTTGAACTGTCTCATCCGTTGTTTCAAGCAGTTCGAGGCTTTGACGCAAAACGGGCATTAATCACTGAGGGTGCAATCCAGAGCCTGAGAGAAAAGGGTGTTGTGATCACGGGGAGGGGAGCCGTCGTTGGCATGGGTGCTGCGACGGCTCCGGTGTTCGGCAATGCAGCCGCGTGCGTGGTTGTCCGAGATTGCAGCAACCGGAAAATAAGTCGATAAGTAGTGCAGATAACCTGAGAGGCCTGCGACCGCGCCGGATCGTTTCATCCAGACGTGTGCGAGATCGTCGAAGTCGACAGGTTTGGGTCGGAGGTGCGTGCGGCCTTCGGCCAGATTGATGTGCTGATTTGATGTGCTGATCAACAACGCCGGTGGTTTTGTGAGGCACTCGCCGATCGTGGATGCGAGTGACGATGACACCGACGCCGTGTTCGCCTCAACGCCCGCTCGGTCGGCTCAGCAGCGTTTGGTGGTGGTGTTCGCTTCAACTAACCGGTATGACTTTCATGGCTGATTCTTCCCAACTTCCCAGGCATCTGTTTTCCGTTGGCAATCCTTTGACGCTGGAACTTCGCTCGCTCCTGGATACACGCGGCTGGACAGTCAAAGCCCTGGAACTGGATCGTGAACCGGGGAATTTTTCATCGAAGCCCAGTGGTGGATTGCTTGATTTCTCAGCGCGAGACGTGCTGGCCAACCTGCGTCTGGCCGAAACATGGTTATCGGTAAAGACGGTGGGATGGGTAGCGCTCTTGTCGCCTGCGCAGCTTGAAGATCCAACTATTAGGCGCCTCGTCCGCGATTTCTGCTTTGACTATGTCACGATGCCGGCATCGGGCGAGCGCATTCTGAATGCGCTTGGCCACGCTTACGGGATGGCGGCGCTGCATGACAGCGCCGCACGCGACGCCGGCAATGGCAAAGACGATGACGACGTGGAGGGTGAAATGATCGGCTCGTGCGATGCGATGCTTGCGCTCTTCCGTGCGATCCGCAAGGTGGCAAAGACCGACGCGCCGGTGTTTATCTCCGGCGAATCGGGAACGGGCAAGGAACTGACGGCCGTGGCCATTCACGCGCGTTCGGTGCGGCGCGACCAGCCGTTTGTTGCGATCAATTGCGGGGCAATTCCCCCGCACCTGCTGCAATCCGAGTTGTTCGGGTACGAACGCGGCGCCTTCACCGGAGCGAACCAGCGCAAGATCGGCCGCGTGGAAGCGGCGCATGGCGGCACGCTGTTCCTCGATGAGATCGGCGACTTGCCGCTCGAGAGCCAGGCAAGCCTGTTGCGTTTCCTGCAGGAACGAAAGGTCGAGAGGCTGGGCGGTCACGGTTCTACGCCTGTAGACGTGCGTATTGTCTCGGCGACCCACGTCGACATGCAAGCCGCGATGGTCGAAGGCCGGTTTCGTGCTGACCTGTATCACCGGTTGTGCGTACTGCAAATCGATGAACCACCGTTGCACGAACGTGGCAAGGATATCGAATTGTTGGCCAGGCATATGCTTGATCGCTTCGAAAAGGATGCAAACCGGCGTCTGCGCGGGTTTGCACCCGATGCGATCGCCGCCATTCATAACTATCGCTGGCCGGGCAACGTGCGTGAGCTGATCAACCGCGTGCGGCGCGCGATCGTGATGGCCGAAGGGAGGCTGATCGGTGCGCGCGATCTGGAACTTGGCGAGTTTGCGGAAGACATCCCGATGTCGCTTGCGCAGGCGCGGGAAGTGGGAGAAAGGAAGGCGATCGAAATGACGTTGTTAAGGAATCGCGGGCGCGTGGGCGAAGCTGCGCGGGAACTTGGCGTGTCCCGCGTCACCTTGTACCGGATCTTGTCTGCCTACAGCATGCGAAATCCAGAGGCATCGCGAAGCTTGGGTCTGGACTAGTGCGCGACGATCTAACTGCGTTGCTGGACTCGAGGTCCGTACTCTGTCATGTGTATTGCAGCCGGTCCGCCGGCCTGTGCGAATTTGATTGTACGAGACACGAGGTCTTTGTCAGGTCGGGTTGGGGACGCCGGGCTCAAACAGTGGCGGCGGTTCTTGCTCCAGCCGGCTACGCCACGGAAGATTCCAAGACCGGGAAATCGGTGTTTAAGTCTGTCCCTCAAGCGCTTTGACGCCGTCGGGAACAGGAACCCAGCCCTGGGCACTTTTCATCCAGATGAAGTGGGCTGGTCGAAGCCAACTTGTGTCATCAAGAGTGCCTGGTTTGATTGAAAGAACGTCCTGAGCAGACTCCAGGACATGATAGATGCGCACGCCGCACTCGGGACAGAACACACCCGTAACCGCGTTGCCGCTGTCGCCAATACGCGTAAATTGCTTCGTCAGCCCGGTCACTGTCAGGCTGTCTTTCCTCACGGGCATGGCCATGCCAAAGGCGCTGCCGGACTGGCGCTGGCATTCTTTGCAGTGACAGGCAGCCACGCGGATGGGTTCCGTCGTCAATACGTAACGCACTGAGCCGCATTGGCAGCCGCCAGTGTAGGGTGCGGGCATGATGTCTACTCCTGTATCGGTTGGTAATCGATCGCAAGGAGCCGCCTTGCGTGAGGTGACAAGTACGTGCAGCAAAAGCGAGCGCTACGCACCCAGGATTTCAAAGCGCGGGAATGCGTGACGGGCACGGCAATGTTGGAGCGTCCTGCCGCTTAGGTTAATTACCCTTGCGTATCGCATTTTCAATCGCACCACAGCCAGCAAGTCGACAGAATCAATCTTGATATCCGCCGAAAACCAAGCCGGGGTGGCTCAGTTCTAGAGAGAACTCATGAGTCGGCCAAATCAAGCAACAACTGTCGACGACCGTCTTTCAATATTTCATCAGCCAAGTCTGGATCAGCGTCGACCAATGCGCGCGACAGCACCAAAGTTCCAACCAGTTGACTTAAGACCGCAATGGCTTTCTTTCTGCGTTCTCTTTTATTTGCGCCGTTAAGCGCATCCGCAAGGCATTCAACATTCGAAGCCACGCCCTCGGCGTAGGACTTGCGTGCCCCCTCGCTCAGTCGCCGGACGTCGCCTGCGAACGTGGATACCGGACAGCCAGAATCAATCGCTCTCCGATGATCGGGGGACAGGTACCAATCGATCTGACGCTTGATTGGATCCAACCCCAATGCTTTGGACTGTTCGATGGCCGCGACAAGTCGTTTTTTGCCGTCTTCCATGGCGTTGGACATCACTGCTGCCACCAATGCATCCTTCGACTCGAAATGGTTGTAGAAGCCACCCTGAGTAAAGCCTGCGGCCTTGGTCAGCTCGGTTAGTCCCACTGCATCTACGCCGCGCTCGCGGAAGAGCTTTTCTGCAGCGGCAATGATGGACTGCCGATTTTCTATAGCTTGCTGTCTTGAGACACCCATGAACTGTTCTCCTCGCCTGCGCGTCGTGTTACACGATTATCTCACAAAACAATGGTGAACGACATTGACATTATCGACCGTCGTCGTCATGATGGGGGGAATCGATGGTGACCACCATCGTAAGCGCTTGCAGCTCCGGTCAACCGACCATTGGGCACGCTTGTCTGCGAGGCGGGAATGACTCTTGTGGTCCTTTGGGTTAGGGGACGCTAGTGTGTCCGTCTACGTTTCGGTCCGGAGGGTTCGTTTGACAGCTCAGCGCTCAAGCGCGCCGTTGCCTGACTTGTTACCAAGGAGCATCTCTTGCATATGTCGACAGCCGAACAAAACAAGGCGCTTGTGCTCGAAGCGTTCAACACGCTCTTCAACGAGCGCGACTACGAGGCGGCCTCTCGTTTCTGGTCGGATAACTACATTCAGCATAGCCCGCATATTGAACCGGGTCGTGATGGTCTTTTCAGATTGATTCGTGGCCTCCCCGACACGCTACGGTACGAGCACGCGTTGATTGTCGCGGAAGATGATTACGTCATCGTTCATGGCCGGTTTCAGGCATTGGCCGCCCAACTGCGTGGATCGCTGCCGATGTCGTCAGGATCGAAGACGGTCGTCTGGCCGAACACTGGGATGTGCTTCAAGATGAAGCAACACAGGCGGAGTCCAGGAGTGGACTGCCGATGTTCGGAGATCGCTTTCCTGACCGATGCGATTCAATCACGCCACCCCAATCAGTGGCGTGACAAGCGCATTTGTTTTCAATCGGAGTATTAACCATGGGAAAATTGGAAGGCAAAATTGCTGTCATCACGGGCGGCACCACGGGGATCGGTTTGGCGACCGCGCAGCTCTTCGTGAAGGAAGGAGCGCATGTCTTTATCACGGGTCGCCGCCAAAAGGAGCTTGAAGAGGCTGTAAAAACGATTGGCCACGACGTTACTGGCGTTCAAGGCGATGTCGCCAATCTGGCGGACCTGGATCGGCTCTACGAAATCGTCGCAAAGAAAGGCCGAATCGACATTATTTTTGCTAACGCTGGCTACGGCGAGTTTGCCGCGTTGGGCAGCATTACCGAGGAGCACTTCGATGGGCTGTTCAATACGAACGTGAAGGGTACGCTGTTCACGGTGCAAAAGGCGTTACCTCTCTTGAACGATGGTGCCTCCATCATCCTCACCGGCTCGGTTGCGAGCACCAAAGGAACGCCTGCTTTCTGGGTCTACGGAGCAACGAAGGCTGCCGTACGCAATTTCGTTAGAAGTTGGACCGTTGAGTTGAAGGACCGCCGCATCCGTTCAAATGTCCTTAGTCCGGGGCCGACCGAAACACCGGCGGTGGACCAGCAGCCTGCGGATGCCATTGCCCGAATGGTGTCTACCATCCCGATGGGTCGCATGGGCACGCCCGAAGAAATCGCCAAGGCTGCTTTATTCCTCGCCTCCGATGATTCCAGTTTTGTCACGGGTATCGAATTGTTCGTCGATGGCGGGCGAGCGCAGATCTAACCAGAGGGATATCCTCAGTCACAGCGTGCTTTCAGATCTCAGCCAAATTTCAGACACTTTATGCATCTCGTCTCGACGTTCTATTTGGCCGATCGGGAACCAGATAGTCCGTATCTCATTCCATCCAGGAGCATCAAATGTCGCGCACCATCAAGTTCGCGAAGGCCGGCGGCCCTGAGGTCCTCGAATTCATTGACGAGCAAGTTGCCGTTCCGGCACCCCATGAAGTACGTATCAAGGTCAAGGCAATCGGCTTAAACCGTGCAGACGTGATGTGGCGCAATGATGCATACATCGAACCCGTGAAATTCCCGGCAGGGCTCGGTTACGAGGTCGCCGGCATCATTGATGCTGTGGGCAAGGATGTGACCGGGCTCGCGGTGGGCGATGCGGTTAGCACGATTCCGGCTTTTTCAATGAACAAATACTCCGCCTACGGCGAGGTAGTGCTCATGCCGGATTACGTTGTCGTGAAACATCCGAAGTCGCTCTCGTTCGTCGAGGCCGCGTCGATCTGGATGATGTTCGTGACGGCTTACGGCGCGCTGATCTTAGATGCTCAGGTGACTAAGGGCGATTTCGTCATCATTCCCGCCGCGTCCAGCAGTGTTGGCCTTGCGGCCATTCAACTCGTCAACTATGCCGGTGCGACTCCCATTGCATTCACGCGTACGTCGGCGAAAAGGGGGCAACTGCTCGAAGCCGGGGCAACGCATGTGATTGCCACGGAAGAGGTCGACATGCTGCAAGAAGTGATGCGTATCACCGATGGCAAGGGCGCACGCGTTATCTTCGACCCAGTGGGTGGCCCAAACTTCCCTAAGCTGATTGCGGCACTGGCTCATCAGGGCATCGTCTACCTATACGGTTTGCTGGGTGAGGGTGAAACGCCTATTCCGATCTTGCAAGTGCTTCGCAAGTTGCCAACCATCAAGGTTTACAGCCTCTCTTACGTCGTCGCTGACGAAGCACGCCGGAAAGCAGCTGTGGATTACATCCTCAAGGGGCTAGACAGCGGTGCGCTCAAGCCTGTCATCGATCGGACCTTCAAGTTCGACGAGATGGTGGAAGTGCATCGCTACCTCGAGGGCAACAGCCAATTTGGGAAAATCGTTGTGACGGTTTAGGCGACTGTGCGGCTAGCCGCTCGCCATGATCATGGCGATGCTGATCGAAAGCGATTGCATCACCTTGTTGTCGAGATCGCAGATCCGGCAGGCTTATCCCGGCGACGAGCTGGTTGATGCTGCGGACCTTACCCGACAGTCTCAGCAACGTTACCGTGCCTGCGCGAGCAATTCGATCAACGCATTCGCGACCACCTTGCTCGCGAGCGGCAGCGTGTGCAGCGGGACGCGTTCGTCTGCGCGATGCCCGTTGGCTTCGAGCAGCGAGCGCGGCCCGGCGCCGTACATGATCGTCGGTACACCGGCTTCGACATAGAGACGCGCGTCGGCGTAAAGCGGCACGCCATTGGTCGGCACGACCTCTCCCATCACCGCGCTCGCCTCGCGGCAGAAGATTTCTGCGAGCCGCTCGGCACCCGGAACAGGCATGAACGGGCGCGCGAGAAGTATCCGCGTGATCCCGGTGCGAATACCCGGCAAGGTCGCGGCGCTCGCTTCAATCAGCGCACGCAATTCCGCTTCGACCGCGTCCGGCTGCTCCTCAGGGATGATCCGGCGGTCCAGGCGGAACGTCACCTCGTCGGGCACGACGTTGGTATTGATCCCGCCGTCGATCAGTCCCACGACGAGTGTCGGCGTTTCGATACCGGTCACCTTCGAACGGCGCAGGGCGAGCGTTGCACGGTACGCGTAAAGGTCCGCGAGAATATGCGTCGCGGCCTCGAGTGCATCGTGCCCGGTGTCGGGGCGTGCCGCGTGCGCGGACTTGCCGAGCACCTTCACTTCCAGATGCAGGCAGCCGTTGTGCGCGATCGTCACATGATGCGAGAACGACGCGCAGACCGCGAAATCGGGGCGCGTGATGCCCTCGGCGAGCAGCCAGCCGGGGCCTGTCAGACCGCCCGTTTCCTCGTCGTAGGTGAAGTGCAGTTCGACCGTTCCGGCGAGCGGCGCACCACAGTCCTTCAACGCGCGAAGCGCGTAGGCGTAAGTCGCGAAGTCCGACTTCGACACCGCCGCGCCGCGTCCGTACATCCAGCCGTCGCGCACTTCAGCGCCGTATGGGTCGGTACTCCAGCCGCCGCCCGCGGGCACGACGTCGCCGTGGGCGTTGAGTGCCACCGTAGGCCCGGGGCCGAAGCGTTCGCGAACCACTACGTTGGTCACACTTTGCATGCCGTGGCGCGCAACCACTTCATCGGGCACGCGGTGGCGTTCCACCGTGAAGCCAAGCGCTTCCATTTCGCGGGCGGCCAGTTCACCGTGCGGTGCGCAGTCACCCGGCGGGTTGTCAGAGGGACAGCGTACGAGTGCGGCGAGCAAAGCCTGCTGAGCCTCGCGATGGGCGTCGATCCAGACGGCGATGCGTGCTTTCAAGTCGGTATGGGTCATGGGCGGTCGAGTCGTTCAGGGTGAGTCGGGAAATGACGCTTCCAGGCGTTCAGGCCAGGGCAAAGCGGTCGATGAGAAACGGCGTGACATCGAGTTCAGCCGGGCGCTCCAGGATGAGGTCGGCAACCAGTTGCGAGACGATTGGCGCAAGCGTGTAGCCGTTCGATGTCACCGCGTTGTAGAAACCCGGCACGCGTTCGACCGGGCCGAGAATCGGCGCGCCGTCGATGTCGATATTCATGCCGGCCCACGCGCGCACCATGTGCAGGCCTTTGAGTGCCGGCAGCACGTGGCTCGCCACCCACACGTTGCCTTCGATACTTTCGCGCATCGCGTGATTGATGCGGCGGCCAGGATCGAACGCGGCCGTCCAGCCGCCGCCAATCAGCAATCCGCCCGTCTCGGTTTGCTTGAGGCTCAGGTGACGATCGGCGTGTGCGATCAGGTGATTGACGAGCTTGGGCGCGGGTTCGGTCGCGATCATCTGCAACGGTGCGCCCGCGACGGGCACATGCACACCGAGCATCGCGCCGATTTCCTTCGCCCACGCGCCGGCCGCGTTCACGAGAATGCGTGCGCGAATCCTGCCTCGGCTGGTATCGACGACGAAGCCGTCACGCTCGCGCGCAATCGCCGTGACGTTGGTCGCGCGCTGGAAGCGTGCACCCTGGGCAGTGGCGAGCCGCATCACGGCATAGGTTGCCCGCAGCGGGTTGATTTTCCCTTCCATCGGGCAGAATTCGGCGCCGAGCAGGGTCGGCGCCAGATTCGGCGATAGTGAGAGCAGCGCCCGCGTGTCGAGTAGTTCGGCTTCGATGCCGAAGCTCCGTTCGAGTGCGATCTTGCGTTCGAGAAAGCGCATGCCGGCTTCGCTGTCGGCGACCATGAGACCGCCGGTGAGGCGAATCTCCAGATCTTCGCCGCTGGCGGCTTCGAGCATCTGCCACAGCCGCACGGAGGCGGGTCCGAGCACGAGCGTGCTGGCCGCGGGCATGCCGCCTGCGCGTGCCTTGTTGCCGAAGTCGAACGACAAGAGCTGGACGTGCAGGCTTCCGGCATTCGCCCCCGACGCCTGGAGGTTGAGATCGTCGCGATCGACGACCAGCACCTCGCGTCCCGCACGGCTCAGGAAATAGCTCAGGCACGCGCCCATCACGCCACCGCCGATGACGAGCACATCGGTCTGCTGATCGATCAGTGCCGGCTCGTTCACAGGCCGCGCCACGTTCGGCGTGACGGCCTTGCGATGCCCGCCCCATTCGGGCTTTTCGAACGCGAGCGCGGCGAGCGGCACGGGCCTGATCGGCACGCGCGGCGCAAGGAAGTGCATGATGTCACGCTTGCGGCCCGTCAGTTCCTCGACGAGCTTCGCGCAAGTGGCCGCGCAATTGCGTCCCTGGCAGCGCCCCATGCCGAGCCGCGTGCGGCGCTTGATCAATGCCAGTGTGTCGTGGCCGCTCGTGATCTGGTCGAGCAGTTCACCTTGCCTCACTTCTTCGCAGCGGCAAACCACGGTTTCTCGCGGCAAGCTTGCGATACGGACTGGCGGCGCCTCGAAGAGCATCCACAGCGCTTGCTGGAAGCGGGTTGCGCGGGTGAGGGCGCGACGGGCGCCGTTGCGCGACGGCATCGAAGGCATTGATGGCTCGGGCAGCCCGAGCGCGTCCGCTGCGGCGTGGCCTGCGAGCGTACCGCGCGCGAGCGCCACCCGTGCGCCGCCAATGCGCGTGCCGTCGCCCGCCGCGAGTACGCCTGGGACGCTCGTGCGCCCATCCGCATCGATGTCGGTCGTGAGGTAACCGACGTGGCGATCAACGAACGAGTGATCGCATCCGAGCGCGCGAGCTATGTCGGTGGCCGGCGCGAAACCATAGCCCACGCAGAGCGTGTCGCAGTCGAGTGTCGCCGTGCCGCTCCCCCGGACGTACGTGATGCGTTCGACGCGAGGGTGACCTTCGGCCGCGATCACGCGCGCATCCCAGAGCACCGGCACGCGCGCGGCGCGCAGTTTGGCGAGATAGGCGAGCCCATCGGCGATCAGCCCGGGTGCTTCGCGCAATGCACTGAGCACCGGGCGCCACTGAGCCAGGCCCGGGCGCGGTGCGCTCTCGAGCACGGCCACGACGTTCGCCCCGCCTGCCTGCAACTCCACCGCGAGTTGCAGGTTCAGCGGCCCGTTGCCTGCAATGACGATCCGCTCGCCGGGCGCGACACGGTAGGCGCGCGCCAGGGTTTGCGCGCCGCCCGTCGTCGTCACGCCCGGCAGCGTCCAGCCGGGAAAGGGCGCTGTGTATTCATAGGCGCCGGGCGTCAGCATCAGCTGCCGGGGCCGGTACAGCAACGCCTCACCTGTGGCGATCACGCCGATCTCATGGGGGCCGAACACGCCCCACACCATGGCGTCCGGTACGATCGCGACGCCCATCGAACGGACACGGCGAATCAATGCCGCGCCTTGCTCGAATTGCCGGTCCGGCTGGCGTTCGCAGCGGTGGCTCGGCGCGATCTGCTTGAAGAACTGGCCGCCGGCCATTGAGCGATCGTCGATCACTATCACCGAGGCGCCGCGTGCGCGGGCAGCGCATGCGGCGGCCAGTCCGGCGGGTCCTGCGCCGACGACCAGCAGGTCGATCGCGATCTCGCGCGGCGCGGCAGCCACCGGTTCGCTTGCGAGCGGCGTCAGGCCGCTCGCCTGTGCGTGTTCGCTGTCTTGCGCGAATACAGACATCCCGTCCGCCACCTTTGTCATGCACGCACGCTGGCCCTGCCTGCCGTCCACGCTGACCAGACACTCGTAACAGCTGCCCATGCCGCAATAGATACCGCGCCGGTTGCCTGTGCGGGTGTGGCGGTATATATCACGGCCCGCGCGGCCGGCGGCGGCGAGGGCTGTTGCGATCGTTTCGCCTTCGAGTGCGCTCACGCGTTCGCCGTCGTAGTCGAACGCAACGGTCCTCTCGGTGGGGACGATCGTGGAGCTTTCCAGGCGCATGAACATCGTTCCTTGATCGGATTAGAGGCTGGGTTGGAGGCCCGGCATGGGGTCCGGAAATTTGAAAATACTTGACGTATAAAATTTGTATACAAATGATATACGAGCGATATGCATAAACAAAGCGTTCAAAAAACCGGACTTTGACCGAGCACGATGAGAACATTCCGAGGCACTTATACCGTCCTGATCACGCCGTTCACCGACGACGGCAAGCACGTCGATACCCGCGCGTTGCGGAAGCTGGTGGACTGGCAAATCGAGCAGGGCATTCATGGGCTGATCCCTCTGGGCAGCACGGGTGAATTTCTGTCGCTAAAGGATGCGGAGCGGATCGAAGTGGCGCAGACGGTCATTGCCGCAGCCGCGGGCCGTGTGCCGGTGCTGCTCGGCACCGGGATGGAATGGACCGACGACGCCGTGGCGCGCTCGCGCGAGGCACAGCAACTCGGCGCCGACGGCGTGATGGTGATTCCTCCGTTCTACAGCACGCCGACCGAGGACGAACTGTTCGAACATTACCGGCGCATCGCAGAGTCGATCGATCTGCCGATCATGGTCTACAACAATCCGGCCACGGCCAACGTCGACCTCAAGCCCGAATTCGTCGAACGCCTCTCGCACATTGACAACGTCAGCTACATCAAGGAGTCGACGCTCGAAGTGACGCGTGTGCGGGACATCGTCGAATTGTGCGGCGATCGCATGACGGTCTTCGCGGGCATTCTTGGCTACGAGTCGATGTGCGTCGGCGCACAAGGGTGGGTGGCGGTGTGCTCGAACCTGATTCCGAAATGGTCGGCCGAGCTTTATGAGTGCACCGCTGTACAGCGCGATCTGGACGCAGGGCTCGCGCTGTACAGGAAGATCCTGCCGATTGTGCGCTGGGTCGGCGGTCATCGTTATGTTTCGGCAAGCAAGGCAGGCCTCGCGATGATGGGCCTGCCCGCAGGTGAGCCGCGCGCGCCGCGTCTGCCATTGCCCGGCGCGGATCGGGAGGCCTTGCGCCGCGACCTTGCCGCACTCGATTTGCTTAACACGCTTTCCTGACTTCCTGACTTCCTGACTTTCTGACGTCCCGACCTCAATCGCCTACCGGAGTACCCCATGTCCATTCGTTCGATCTTTCGCCGTGCCCTGATCCCCAGCATCGTCGCACTCGCCGCGAGCTTCGCTGCCGGTGCGGCCAACGCCGGCTGCAGCGCAGCGGTTCCCGCGAGCGCGCTCATCAAGCAAGGCACGCTGATCATGTCTACCAACCCGACCCTGCCGCCGCTTCAGTACGTTGACGGTTCGGGGCAGTTGAAGGGCATGCGCATCGAACTCGGCGAGGAGATCGCGAAGCGCCTGTGTCTTACACCGGAATACGTGAAGATCGACTTCGACGCGATGGTGCCGGGGCTGCAGGGCGGGCGCTGGGATGTGATCAATACCGGCATCTTCGTAACCGACGCACGCACGAAGATCATGCAGATGATCCCCTACGAAAATCAGGCGATCAGCCTCTCGACGCCAATGGCCAATCCGCTGAAGGTCACGAAGACCGATGATCTCGCGGGCCACACGGTAGGCGTCGAACTGGGTGGCTTCGAGGAAGCGCAGGCACGCGCGATGATCAAGGACATGGAGGCACGAGGTCTCAAGCCGTTCACGCTGCGGACCTTCGATACGTTCTCGATCGCCTATCAGGCGCTTGCCTCGGGACAACTCGATGCGGTCGTTTCCATCGATGCCGTGGCCGGCGAATACCAGAAGCGCGGCGGCTTTGCACGCGTCGTGTCGGGTCTGCATCCCACCCCGGTCGCGCTTGCCGCGAAGAGTCCGGAACTTGCCGGCGCGATCGCGAAGGTGCTTGACGAGATGCAAGCCGACGGCAGCTATCAGAAGCTCTTCGCGAAGTACGGCATGAAGCCGTTCGACGGGACGATCGCCATCGCACAGCCGAAGTAAGGGCGAGTTCCGGGCGCGTGCCGGTGACGTGCCCGGGCCGTGAAAAGGCCACCAGGAGCGTGTAATGAATCAAGGATGGAACTGGGACGGGTTCGCCGCTTATCTGGTGAGCCCGTACTTGATCGGCGGCGCCTTCCAGACGATCTGGCTGACGCTTGCAGCAATCGCGGGTGGTCTTTTCCTGGGTACGCTGCTGACCTTGGCCCGTCTGTCCGGGAGTAAGTGGCTGTCGGCGCCGGCTGCGTTTTACGTCTGGGTCTTCCGGGGCACGCCGCTGCTCGTGCAACTGATCATTATCTACACCGGATTGCCGCAGGTCGGCGTGCGCCTGCCGGTGGTGGAGGCAGCGCTCGCTGGGCTGATCCTGAACGAGGCGGCTTATCTGTCGGAGATCATCCGCGGTGGCATCGCCTCGGTGCCGCGCGGCCAGACCAATGCGGCGAAGGCCCTCGGCCTCGATGCATTCCAGACGATGCACCAGATTGTGTTCCCACAGGCCATGCGTCTGATTATTCCAGCGCTCGGCAACAGCGTGAACAGCTTGCTCAAGACTACCTCGATCACGTCCGTGATCTCGATGGAAGAACTGTTGCGACGCACGCAGGAATTGATTCAGGAGCGCTTCATGGTGCTCGAACTGTTTGTTGTCGCCGCGCTTTATTACCTGTTGATCACGACCGTATGGGATTTTTTCCAGCGCAGGATCGAAGCGCACTACGGACGTGGCTACGTAGCGCATGGCGCGGCTGCCGCTAGCTGGCGGGAGCGGTGGCTCAATCGGGGTGCGCGGCGGCGCGCCGCTTCGCCCGCCACGCAGCCTCACTGAACCAGCGAACCAGCGAACCAGCGAGACACCCATGAATTCAAGTAATCGCGATCAGCCCTTCGATACCGTCGTGCGCGATGCGCGCATCGCGACCGCGGCCGATCTCTTCACTGCGGACATTGGTATTCGCGACGGCGTAGTTGTTGCCCTCGGCAACGACCTGGCCGACGGCCGCGAGACCATCGACGCGCGTGGACGCTTCGTGACACCCGGTGGCGTGGACGGGCATGTCCATCTCGACCAGCCGACATCCGACGGCTCGAAGATGGCGGACGATTTCGAAACCGGCACCCGTTCGGCGGCCTGCGGCGGCACCACGACCGTGATCCCGTTCGCGTTGCAGTTCAAGGGCCATAGTGTGCGGGCGGCGGTCGAGGACTATCACATGCGCGCGGCGGACAAGGCTGCCATCGACTATGCGTTCCACCTGATCGTGTCCGATCCCTCGCATGCAGTGGTGAGCGAAGAGTTGCCGAAGCTGATCGCCGAGGGCTACACGTCGATCAAGGTCTACATGACCTACGACGACATGAAACTCGACGATCGCCAGATCATCGACGTGCTGGCGTGCGCCCGCATCCACGGCGCCATGACGATGATTCACGCGGAGAACAGCGAGTGCATCGGCTGGCTGACCGAGCGTCTGCTTGCTGCCGGCCTGAGCGCGCCGAAATACCACGGCGCGTCGCGGCCGATGCTCGTCGAGCGCGAGGCGACACATCGGGCGATCGCGTTGTCCGAACTCGCTGAAGTGCCGATCCTGATCGTGCACGTGTCCGGCCGGGAGGCAATCGAGCAGATTCACTGGGCGCGCGGGCGCGGACTCCCGGTCTTCGCCGAGACGTGTCCGCAGTATCTGTTCCTGAGCGAAGAGGATCTGGCTCTCGACGGTTTCGCGGGCGCGAAATGCATCTGCAGTCCGCCGCCACGCGACAAGGCCAACCAGCAGGCCGTGTGGACCGGGCTGCAGAACGGGATGTTCACGATCGTGTCGTCGGATCACGCGCCGTTTAATTACGACGGCCCGAACGGCAAGATGCTGCATGGCCCCGGCGGCAGTTTTCACCAGGTGCCCAACGGTATTCCAGGCATCGAGACGCGCATGCCGCTGCTGTTCTCCGAGGGCGTGCTGGGCGGCCGGATCGACATCAATCGCTTCGTGCAACTCACTTCGACAAACGCGGCCAAGCTCTACGGCCTCTATCCGCGCAAGGGAACAATCGCGATTGGCAGCGACGCCGACCTCGTGATCTGGGACACTGGCGTCGCTCGCACGATCCGTAACGTCGACCTGCATCACGCCGCCGACTACACACCCTACGAGGGCCGCGAAGTTCGCGCCTGGCCTTCGGTCACCATGAGCCGGGGCATAACGGTCTGGTCCGGGGGAGAGTTTCGCGGCCGCGCGGGGCACGGCCAGTTCCTGCGGTGCGAGCGGCCCGGCGTTGTAACATCGCAGTTCAAAATCGGGCCGGCCACCTTCTGACACGGTCCGAGTGAACATGGAACCCCTGCCTGACCATGACCAAGGTATCGAAGAACATCACCGAAACTCGCGCGAAGAAAACCGCTGGAAAACGGCAACTGCAAACCCCTGCCGCGGCAAGCCAGGACGAGGCGCCCGCCCCGGCCCCGGCTGACGACGGGTTGTCGGACACGCGCGTTGTAAGCCTCGGCGAGCGCGCTTACCGGCGTCTGCGCGAAATGATCCTCGATCGCGAGCTCGAGGCAGGCGCGCTGCTTAATGAACATCGGGTTGCCGACCAGCTCGACATGTCTCGCACGCCGGTTCGCGAGGCGCTGATCCGGTTGACCGGCGAGGGCTTGCTGGTGCGCGCAGACGCCCGCAGTTTCTCTGTCAGGACAGTGTCGGCGCGCGAGTTTTTCGAAAGCATGCGGGTGCGCGAGACGCTCGAAGCGCAAGCCATCGACCTCGGTATCCAGCGTTTGTCAATCGCCTCGATCGAGGCGCTCGAGGTGCAGGTTCATGCGCTCGAAGTGGGCGTGCATACCGAGGTCGAACATCGCGAATTCGACGACTTGCTGCACCGGACCATCGCGGAGGCTTCGGGCAACGCGGTACTCGTGCAGATGATCGTCATGATGCGGCTTAATGCACGCCTGTTTCGCGTGACGAGCCATTTGCACCGGCAGCAGGAAAACCATGTCGAGCATCTCGCGATTCTCGCGGCACTCAAGTCGCGCGACGTGGTCGAGGCGCGCAACGCGATGATCAATCACATTCGCGGACTGCAGGACGACGTCATCAAGGCGATAACCGGCTAGCCGATCAGGGTTCTCCGGGCTTCTTCGCGGGCGTAAATTCACGCCACGCCGCACGCTATAAGTCCCGCGAATACTAACCACCCCGATCCGGATAGACACCAATATTAGCTCGTCGATACTGTCTCGGAAGCTCGCCAGAACAACCCGGCGCGCATCCAGACCGACGAGACCCATGCATAATTTTTTCACTGAAGAACAGATTTCCCTGCGCGATACCGCCCGCCGGTTCGCCGAACGCGAAGTACTCAAACGCGCCGCGGCAATCGATCGCGAGGACCGGTTCGATCGCACGCTCTATCAGCGCATGGCCGAACTCGGCCTCTTCGGTATCAGCCTCGAGGAAGCCGGCGGCGGCGCCGGACTCGACACGGTCGCTGTCTGCATCGTTATGGAAGAACTTGCGCGGTGCTCGGGAAGCGTCGGCAATGCGTTTGCCATTCCGGTCGAAGCCGCGCTCTTTCTCCATCAGCACGGCAGCGTTGCGCAACGCAGTCGCATCCCGGCCCTGCTCGACGGCAGCGCGATTGCGGCCACCGCCGTGTCGGAGCCGGACCACGGCTCGGATGTCGCGAGCATCACGACGTCCGCACTCCGTACCGCGGACGGTTTCGTGCTCAACGGCACCAAGGCGTGGGTGACGCTCGGCGGTGTCGCCGACTGGATTTTCGTGTTCGCGCGCACGCCTTCGCCCGATGGCCGGGGCGATCGTCATGCGATCAGCTGCTTTATCGTCGATGCAACGCTTGCCGGCGTCACGCGGGGCAAGTCCGAGGAACTGCTGGGCATGCACGGCCTGGAAGACTGCCAGATCGCTTTCGACAACGTGAAGCTCGGGCACGATGCGCTGGTCGGCGTGGAGCACCAGGCGTTCAAGATGGCCATGGCCAATTTCAATTTCAGCCGCCTCCTGATGTCGTCGATGGCGCTTGGGATCGCGCAGGCAGCCTTCGAGGATGCCGCCGCCTACGCCGGCACCCGCCGCCAGTTCGGCGCGCCGATCAGCTCGTTCCAGGCGATCCAGTTCATGCTGGCCGACATGTCGACGGATATCGCGGCGTCACGCCTGTTGATCCACCACGCCGCGCGCGTGCACGACGCGGGCCGCTCCATTGCGAAGGAAGCAGCGCACGCCAAGCTGTTCACCACCGACATGGCGATGCGCCATGTCTCGAACGCGCTGCAGATCCACGGCGGCAATGGCTATTCGCGCGAATACCGCATAGAGCGCTTGTTTCGCGACGTACGTCTTGCGCAGATCTTCGAAGGTACGAATCAGATCCAACGGCTGATCATCGCGCGCCAGATCGAGAAAGAACTGACCTGAGGAGGCGGCCATGATCAAGTGCATCACGGCAAGTGAGGCGGCGGCGCTGATTCGCGATCGCGACATGCTGATGGTTGGGGGCAACGGCGGCTCGGGCGTGCCCGAAGCCGTGCTGGAAGCAATTGAGAAACGCGTTCTTGCCGGCGCCGGCCCGCATGACCTGACGCTCTTTCACGTGACAGGGGTAGGCGCCGTACATGAAAAAGGTCTTTGCCGGCTCGCCTATCCGGAGATGGTGCGCCGCGTGATCGGCGGCAACTACGGCATGCAGGTTCCGTTCATGAAGCTGATTCGAGGGAACAGGATCGAGGCATACAACTTCCCGCAGGGCGTCATGACGCAACTATGCCGCGCGATGGCGGGGCGTCAGCCCGGCCTCGTGACGCACGTGGGCTTGCGAACCTATGTCGATCCTCGCCAGGATGGCGGCCGCATGAACGAGCGCACGACCGAACCGATGGTGGAACTGTTGCACCTTGCGGGGCGCGAGTGCCTCTTCTATCGTGCGCCCGGCGAGCCGAATGTGGCGATCATCCGCGGCACCTCCGCCGACGAGGACGGTTACGTCAGCATGGAGCATGAGGCGACCGCGCGGGAAGACCTCTCGATCGCGCAGGCGGTGCACAACGCAGGTGGCATAGTGATTTGCCAGGTGAAGCGCATCGTGCAGCGCGGCAGCGTGAATCCGCACATGATCAAGATTCCCGGCTTCCTGATCGACTACTTCGTGGTCGAGCCGGATCAGATGCAGACCTATACCACGCAATACGATCCGGCTCGCAGTGGCGAGACGCGGTTGCCGAAATCGCGCATCGTGCCCGATCCACTGACGGTGCGGCGCGTTATCGCGCGGCGGGCGGCGTTCGAGTTGCGGCTTAACGACGTCGTCAACCTCGGCGTTGGCGTCTCCGCGATGATCCCCAACGTCGCGGCGGAGGAGGGTATCGAGGACCTGATGACGCTGACGGTGGAGTCGGGTGTGATCGGCGGCGTGCCGGGCCACACCCGTGAATTCGGCACGGCGGTGAACCCGCGCGCGATACTCGACCAGGCGTACCAGTTCGACTTCTACGACGGCGGCGGCCTCACCTGCGCGTTCCTCTCGTTCGCGCAGGTCGATGCCCGAGGCAACGTCAACGTGACGCGTTTTGGCGAGCGCTATGACGGCTCGGGTGGCTTCATCAACATCACGCAGAACTCGAAACGCCTTGTGTTCAACGGCTCGCTGACAGGCGGCGCGCTCGACATCGACGTGCGTGACGGCGAACTCCGGATTCGCCGCGATGGCGCCTTCGACAAGTTCATGCCGCAGGTCGAGCAGGTGAGTTTTTCGGCCGACCTCGCCCGCGAGCGCGGACAGGAAGTGTCGTTCGTCACGGACCGGGCAGTTTTTCATCTCGAACGCGACGGCCTCGTGCTCACCGAAATCGCGCCGGGCGTGCGTCTCAAGGAAGACGTGCTCGACCGGGTTGGCTTCGCCGTGCGCGTGAGCGGCTCGCTCACATTGATGGACTCGCGCATCTTCCGCGCAGGCCCGATGAACCTGCGCGACACGCTCGTGCCGCGAGATGGAGCCGCGCCATGAACACGACCGGCCTCTACTACGAAGACGTCGTACTGGATGAGGACAGGGAGAGCGCGGCGCGCCCCGTCACGCCGGCCGACATCCGGGCCTTCTGCGAGCTCACAGAAGATTTCCATCCGCTTCACACCGACGCGGCCTATGCGCAAAGCCGCGGTTTTCCCGGACTCATCGCGCACGGCCTCTACGGACTCGCGCTCATGGAAGGGCTCAAGACCTCGCTCAAGCTCTACGAGAACACATCCATCGCTTCGCTCGGCTGGGATCAGGTCAGGTTCCTCTTGCCGCTGCTCGCAGGCGATGTCGTGCATGTCGTGTTTCGCGTGACAGGCAAGCGACTGAGTTCGCGCGCCGGCCGTGGTGTGTTGACCGAGGACGTACGGCTCGTGAACCAGCGCGGCGAGATCGTTATCCAGGCGCAGCACGCGGCGCTCGTGCTCACCCGCGGTCCGGCGGGCAGTGACTGAAGCGTGCAGCGTTTCCCCTTGCTTTCGACTTCAAAGGACTCATCTCATGATCAAGCAGTTCATGCTGTGCGGCGCGGTGTTGAGCGCCTTGCTGACCCGGCCCGTATTCGCCCAGACGTGCACTCCGGCGCTGTCCGCCTCGCATCTCGTCGCGGTGGGCAAGTTCCAGATGTCCATCAATCCAACCCTGCCGCCACAGCAATACGTGGACGACAAGGGTGAGCTCCAGGGGTTGAACGTCGAACTCGGCCGCGCGATTGCGCGCAAGCTGTGTCTTGAACCCGTCTTCGTGCGCATGGACATGCCGCCGATGATTCCCGGCCTGCGCACCGGCCAGTTCGACGCCATCAACACGGGCCTTTTCTGGACCGAGGAACGGTCGAAGATGTTGTACATGGTGCCCTATGCACAGCAGGCGCTGAGCGTGTACACGTTGCCGGACAGCTCACTCAAACCGACTAAATTTTCCGACTTGGCCGGACATGTGGTCGGCGTCGAGATCGCGACCTACCAGGAGCGCAAGGCTCGCGAGATCAATGAGCAGTTGAAGGCGCAGGGCATGAAGAGCATGGACTTCCGTACCTTCACGACGGTGACGGATACGTCGGCGGCGTTGCGCGCCCATCAACTGGAAGCGGGTATCAATATCGACGAGACGGCGACCTCGCTGGCCGATCGCGGCATCGTGAAGATCTGGTTGCATGGGCTGGACGGCACCGACATCACGTTCGCCTTTCGCGACAAGGCCCTAGCCGAGGCAGCCGCGCAGGCGTTGACCGAACTCAAGGCAGACGGTACCTATGACAAGCTCTTCACGAAGTTCCACATGACGCCGCTCAAGACGGCGAGCTTCGGAATTCGTGGCCCAGGTCCGCAGTAGACGGTTGGCGCGTCAGGGAAAGCTGGCTTTGCATTGCTGCGGACGAACCCGATTCAGAGTGAGGCGAGAGTGGAGCAAGACGCAAGCGCGCGAAATTGCTCACGTGCGGCTCGAACTCCATGAAGCCTTTGACGGCCTGGAACTCGGGGGTGTCATACACCCAGTCGCCGGCGATGGTATAGACGGCCGCGTAGCGTGGGCCGTCGTCGATCGCGACGTAGCGACTTCCCGACAGCCAGCCCGGACACGCGAGAATGGCGGCGAGGTGGACTTCGTCGTACCAGCGGTTGAAGGCTGCGTCGAACTCGGGCGCTACGTCGATCCTGACAATATGAATGTACGGACCCTGTGTATTGGCGGGAAGGCGGCCGGCCGGAAATTGCATCATGATGCGGCTACCGTTGCAGGCTTCACGCGCGGAAACTTCAGTGTCGCCTCGGCCTTCAGCACTTCCTTGCCCGCTTCGTTCTCGGCGCTTGCTTGCCAGACGGCCGTGCGGGTGCCGGCGTCCAGCGCGGCGATCCAGACGCGAAAGCGCAGGGTATCGCCATAGAACACGGGGCCGGTGAACCAGAACCGGTCCTCGATAGACACGCCCAGCGTGCCGGCGAGTTCCGCTGTCAACACGCTCGTGCAGATGCCGGCCACGAGAATGCCCGGCGCGAGCCGCTGTCCGAAGCGCGTCCCGCTTGCGTAGCCTTCATCGATATGCACCGGTCCGAAGTCGCCCGTGGCCCCGATATAAAGCGCGCCGTCGGCTTCGGTGATGGTCTTGCAAATGCTCACTTCGTCGCCGACAGACAGGCTGTCGAACGGCTTGATGTCATACATGGCCCGGCTCCTCGCGCGAGATGCTCGCCGGCGCAATGAGCGGCACGAGCGTGGCATGGCCACGGATGACGCAAGCCTCGCCGTCGACCTTGCATGTCACTTCAAGGCGGCTTGACTGCGCGTTTGCATCGAGCACGCGAACGGCCGCCTCGATCGTGCTGCCCACCGTGACGGGTGCATCGAACGTCAGGTCGAGCGCACCGATGCGCCACGCCGGTCCGGCGATCCGGTTCAGGCACGAGGTGGCGAGCGACGCCACCGCAAGTTCGAAGCTGAGCATGTTGTCGAAACCCGCGGCGCGTGCGGCGCGCGCGTCGACGTGCATCGGAGCAAGGTTGCCGCTGATGCCGGTGAACAGCGCCTGCTCGGCAACGGTCATGGTCTTTCGGAACGACAGGGTCGCGCCAGGCTGCAGTGTGGTTTCGGTTTGCATCGGATGTGCCGGGAAAAGTGGCTGAGGTGGTTGAAGGGGTTGAAGGGGTTGAAGGGGCTGAAGGGGCTGAAGTTCCAGCGTTCCAACGTTACAGCGTGAGGCCACGCTTGATCACACTGCGGGCAATGAGCATGCGGTGGATCTCGGAGGTGCCGTCGTAGATGCGCGTCACGCGACTGTCGCGGTAGATCCGTTCAAGTGGCATTTCCTTCGTGAAACCCATGCCGCCAAAGACCTGGATGCCACGATCTGCAACCCGGCCGATCATCTCGGACGCGTAGAGCTTGACCATCGAAACCTTGTCGCGCACGTCGTTACCCTGATCCAGCTCCCATGCTGTGTTGAGCACCATCATGCGGGTGGCGAAGATCTCGGTGGCGGAGTCGGCGATCATCTGCTGGACCATCTGAAATTCACCGATCGGCTGGCCGAATTGCTTGCGCTCCGCCGCGTGGTTGCGCATCAGTTCGAGCACCCGCTGCGCCATTCCGCAGGCACGCGCGCCGATGTGCGCAAGACGGATCGATGCAACGCTTTCCATGATGAGGCGAAATCCCCCTCCGACCTCGCCCAGAACGTTGTTGCGAGGAATGCGGCAGTGCTCGAACACGAGTTCGGCGTGCCCGTAGCCGCGGTGGCCCATCATCGGCTGCTTGCCTGTCACGTGAAAACCGGGCGTGCCCTTGTCGACGAGGAACAGCGTGATGCCGCCCTTGGCGCGCTTCTGCTTGTCTGTGAGCGCCATCACGATCACGTAGTCGGCGATGTCGCCGTCGCTGATGAAGTGCTTGCGCCCGTCGAGCACCCACTCGTCTCCGTCGAGACGCGCTGCGGTGGAAATGGAGGCGGCGTCCGAACCCGCGCCGGGTTCCGTGATCGCCATCGCACAGATTTTCTCGCCGCGCACGGTTGGCAGCAGGTAGGTGTCGTGTTGGAAACCTTCGCAGGCCATCAGCATGGGATAGACCTGGCCGAAGATGCGCCGGATCAGGGCGTCGGAGGTCTTGCCCAGTTCCTCTTCCGCAAGGCACATGTCGACGTTGGAGAGGCCGCCGCCGCCGACCGACTCCGGCATGTTCATGGCGAAAAGCCCTAGCGATTGCGCCTTGTCGCGAACGATGCGCAGCTTGTCGGCGGGAATCACGCCGGTCGTCTCGGTTTCAGCTTCGAGCGGCTGGACTTCCTGGGTCACGAACTTGCGGACGGTGTCGGCCAGCAAGCGGCTTTCTGACGGAATGGAGAAATCGATCATGGTTGTGTGTTGTCGAGACCAGGCGATAAGAGGCGCGCTTACGGCGCGGATGCTGCGTGAGGAGCGAGCACCGCGCCCGCGTCTGCGAGCGCCTGGATCTCGCTGTCCGCATACCCGAGTTCGGTGAGGATCTCGGCTGTTTGTGCGCCCAGCGGTTGTGGCACGAGCGAGAGGCCGGGAGCTTCGCCATCGTAGCGAGCTGGGTGCATGACGAGGGTGACGGGCTTGCCTTCGGCGCCTTCGACCGTCTTGAACGACTCGAGGTGCCTGAGTTGAGGATCCTCGAGCAGGTCTTCGTAGTCCTGCACCGGCGCGTGCCACACGTCGTGATCGCGCAAGTGCCTGAGCCACTCGGCGGTGCTCTGTTCGCGCAGTCGCCGCGAAACGAGACCGTTGATCTCCTCGCGATGGCTGAACGACGTGTTATCCGCATACGCATCGAGTGCCGGGAGCTCCAGCGCCCGTGCGAGCGCCCGGGGTGTCGCGATGGCGATGGCGAGGTAGCCGTCCGCCGTTGCGTGGATGCCGTAGGCGCCCGGACTGAACCAGCTTGCCATCCCGTCCGGCCCGCGTGGCGAAACACTGCGCGCCCCGTTGAGCCATGCCGTGAGGGATTCGGTTTGCAGATCGATTGCGGCCTGCAACAGACTCACTTCCACAAGCCTCCCGGCCCCTGTGCGTTCGCGATTGAACAGCGCGGCAAGGATGCTCATCACGCAGAGGGCGGCCGCGTGCTGGTCCACTACCACCGGGCCGACTGGCGTCGGTGGACCCTCGGCGCGGCCGGTGCGAGCGGCAAGCCCCGAGAGCGCTTGTATCAGCAGGTCCTGCCCCGGCTTCGCCGCATAGGGGCCGGAACCGCCATAGCCGCTTGCGCTGGCATAGACGACACGGGGATTGGCGGCGCGCACCTGTTCGTAGCCCAGGCCGAGGCGCGTCATGGCGCCGGGCCGGAAGTTCTCCATCACGACGTCGGCATCGCGCACCAGCCGTTGCGTCAGCGCCTGGCCTTCGGGGCTTTTCATGTTGACGGCAAGGCTGCGTTTGTTGCGTCCCGTGGTGAGCAGATTCACGCTCTGGGTGCCGACGAAGTGATCGGCAATCGCCCAGTTGCGATGAAAAGCGCCGTCGAGCGGCTCTACCGCGATGACGTCGGCGCCGAGGTCCGCCAACATCTGGGCGGCCATCGGGCCCGCATGGAAATGGTTAAAGCTGATGACACGGACACCATCGAGAAGTTTGAGCATGACCATTCCGGACAATTAGAGGCTTTGCGTTTGGGCCCTTGATTGAAGGGCTTTTCACGACGCCTGGAATTGACTTCAGAATAACAACCGGAACCTGCTCGCCGATCGTGCCGGACTATTAAATGCGTGCCGGTGACTATAAGCCACGGTCATGAACGCTACGACGTTTCCCTCGTGCGATGGCGCACGGCGCTTACGGCGGTCGCTGCACGATGCGCGTTGACGACCTCGCGAGCTTGCATGACGAAGCTCTGCGTGAGCCGCTGGCGCGGACGGTCCTTTGGCAGCAGGGCACACAGCGTGATCGGCAGGCGTGGACTGAAGGGCCGGACCACGAGCGTGTTTGCAGGTTCGGACAGCGCCGAGAACTCGTCGACTACCGCGACACCCAGCCCTTCGCTGACGAGCCGGCACGCCACATTCGAGAAGCGTACTTCGATGTCGGGAACGAACAGGTCACCCGCCGCTTCGAATGCGCGCTCGACGATCAAGCCCAGCGGACTGCGCGCCGGAGCCCCGATCAGCCTTCTGCCGCGCAGGTCGGCAGGGGTGACCACGTCGAGCGCCTGAATGGCGTCTCCGGGCGGCGCCGCGCACATGACCTGGAATTCGGCAAGCAACTCGTTGACAAGCCCGGGGCGCGATGGCGGCATCATCGACAAGCCGACGTCCGCCATGCCGGAATCGAGACTTTCGAGCATGGCGTCCATGCGCATCGTCTCCAGATGGATCTTCACGCGCGGATGGTCGACGGCAAACCGGGCAAGAATCTTCGGTACGAGCCATTCCGAGAGTTCGGCCGTGGCGAACACGCGGATCACGCCCGCGCGCCCCGTGCGCAGGTCCCAGGCTTTCTGCTGGATCGCCTGGTGAACCAGGAACAGCGGCTCCGCGTCGTCGAACAGCATCTTGGCTTCGGAGGTCGGGATCAAGCGGTTGCTGATCCGGTCGAACAGCGCGAAACCGAGCTTTGCTTCCGCGAGACGAATCGCGTTGCTGACGGCCGGCTGCGACATGCCTAGTTCTTCGGCCGCTCCTGTCGTGGTGCGATAGCGCATCACGGCGCGAAGCACTTCAAGCTGGCGCAGGTTGATCAATACGCGCGCGGAACCACCCCCGGTCATCAAATTTCCCGTATGAATTTTGGCCGGTGCGCACCGTTGCGCACGCGGTACCCTCATGTTAAGTCGCCATATTGAAAGCAGGGCGTGGCCAAAATTGTGTCGACATTGCGCGACAACGCCGGGCGGATTCCCGCAGGAACCTTGAGGCGCACGGGTCCGGCGCAAAAAGAGACGCGCTTATAACAGCGGCTTATAGTCGAACACTTTTTTTTCACTGGCGCGCCTGGCTTGGCCGCCCTTAATGTTTCGCTAGCGAGGCCGGAAGTCTCTTGGCCGCTCACTATTCCACGAAGCCTGGAGAAGTCATGTTTTCACGCCGCCTTTGGTCGACGTTCGCAACCGTCCTGACGTCCTGCACGGTCTTGCTGCCGGTCGCGAGTCCTGCCTATGCATGCACATCCGCGATTCCGGCCGACCAGTTGGTGAGTCCAGGCCGCCTTGCGTTGTCGACGAACCCGACTTTGCCGCCCCTTCAGTATGTTGACGGCGACGGCCAGTTGAAGGGCATGAACATTGAACTGGGTCACGAGCTTGCCAAGCGATTGTGTGTCGAGGTGGACTTCATGCGCATGGATTTTCCCGCGATGATCCCGGCCCTGAAAGCAGGCCGCTTCGACGGTATCGATACAGGCATGTTCTGGACCGAGGAGCGCTCGCGCATGATGTACACCGTGCCCTACGCGGTGTCGACTATCGATGTGGTGGTCGGTCCCGACAGCAAGCTCCAGCTCGCCGACGTACACGCATTGCGCGGTCATTCGATTGGCGTCGAAGCGGATTCTTACCAGGAGCGCTGGTTGCGCGAGCGAGCGAAGGAAAGCGCAAGCGAGGGCGGCAAGCCTATCGAAATACATGCGTTCACGACCGCAAGCGACGTGATGGCCGCCCTGCGCGCAGGGCAGTTCGAGCTGGCGGCCTTGCCGAGCTATGCGGCGGCGGCCATCATCAAGCGCAATCAGGCACGCATGGCTTTGGCCGGACAGGGCAATACGCAGACCACACTCGCATTCCGGCAGCGCGCAGTGGCTGAAGCGGTCGCCCGTGTGCTGGACGGCATGCGGGCCGACGGCAGCTATGCGAAACTGCTCGACGGTTACGGCATGACGAAGTTGCCGGATGCACACATCTCGGTGCGCGGCACCGGTCCGGTGTGAGCGGGCATCGAATCCGATGACTCTGTTCAATCTCCAGGACTTCTTCGGCTATCTCTCCAACGGCTTCCTGCTGCGTGGCGTCGCAGTCACGCTCGGACTGACGGTCGCGACCGTCATCGGCGGGATGCTGTTCGGCATGCTCGTCGCCTTGATGCGGATGTCGGGCAGCAAGCCCTTGGCCGGCGCGGCGCAGTTCTATATCTGGTTCTTTCGCGGCACGCCGCTCCTGATCCAGCTTGTGATCGTGTACACCGGGCTGCCGCAACTCGGACTGCGCCTGAACGTGGTCGAGTCATCCCTGCTCGCGCTCATTCTCAACGAGGCGGCCTATCTCGCGGAGATCATCCGCAGCGGTTTCATGGGCGTGCCACGCGGGCAATACGAGGCCGCCGAAGCGCTCGGGTTGCCGAAGTGGCTCGTGATGTGGAAGGTCACGCTGCCGCAGGCATTCAGGCTGATGATCCCGTCGCTTGGCAACTCGATCAACGGGCTGCTGAAATCCACATCGATTACCTCCGTGATCTCGATGGAAGAGCTCATGCGGCGCAGCCAGATGCTGATGCAGGAGAAGTTCGAGGTGCTCGAGGTGTTTGGCGCGGCGGCGGTGTTCTACCTCGTCATGACGACCGGCTGGGGCCTGATTCAGCGTCGGCTGGAAAAGCACTTTGGCGCTGCGCACGAACAGAACCGTTGAATCCCGACGCACCGGAGTCGCGGCGCCCGGCGCATCCGGTCGCCCTCATCAGGATAAGCAATTCGATGAAACCTTGTTCCCTTACCGACGTGGTAGTCGCAACCGTCCTGCCCTTCAACGAGGCGCAGCAAATCGACTGGCAGAGCTATGAACGCGTGCTGCGCTATTGCGGACAGGCCGATGGCGTTTCTGCCGTGTTCGTCAACGGGCATGCCGGAGAGGGCGGTGCGCTCAGCACCGCTGAGCGGGTCGACGTACTGCGCTTCACGCGCGAGACACTGGGCCCGCAGCGGACACTGGTGGCCGGGATTATTGCCCAGTCCACCCGCGAGGCGATTGCCGAGGCGACATCCGCCGAAGCCGCGGGTGCGGACATGCTGACACTGTTCCCGCCCGCGACGTTCGCCGGTGCAAGCACTGCGATGGTCCTGGCTTACGTTCGCGCGATCAGTGAGGCCGTTTCGCTGCCGCTCGCGATCTTTCAGTTTCCGCTTTCTTCCGGTTTTGGGTATTCGACGAGTACGCTCCTCGAACTCGCGGCCGTTCCTTCGGTCGTCGCGATCAAGGAAGGCAGCGACTCGATGCGCGCCTATGAAGAAAACTGGCACGCGATCAAGGGTGTGCGCGCCGAAGTGCAGGTGCTCGCATCGAATTTCGACTGGTTTCTTGCACAACTCGCGGTAGGCAGCGACGGCATCCTCTCCGGGCTCGCCAGTCTTGTCCCGCATCAACTCGTCGAACTATGGCGAGCGAGCAAGGACAACGACCTGCCGGCCATGCGGACCGCGAGCGCGCGCATGCTCCCGCTGGTGCGAGCGATCTACGCGGCACCTCGCAACGAGATGTATGCACGTATCAAGGTGGCACTCCAGATGATGAACGTGATTGATTGCGCGAAGGCGCGTGAACCCTTTGAGCCCGTCGGGGCAGCAACGCGAGACGCGATCCGGGACGCGCTTGTCCAGATGGGACTGGTCGACGGCGCAGCGGGCAATGCAAGGGGGCACGTCCATGAATGACACGCGTCGGGACCTGATGCTCGAATTCCGTGGCGTCCATACGTGGTACGGCGAATACCACGCACTGGACGATATCAACTTCGAAGTGGCGCGCGGCGAACGCATCGTGATCTGTGGTCCCTCGGGCTCAGGCAAGTCGACACTGATCCGTTGCGTCAATCGGCTCGAGAAACATCAGCAGGGACAGGTGATAGTCGACGGCATCGAACTGACTTCGAGTACGCAGGACCTCGCGAAGATCCGCAGCGAAGTGGGCATGGTATTCCAGCAGTTCAACCTGTTCCCGCACCTGAGCGTGATGGACAACCTGATCCTCGCGCCCATGTGGATCCGCAAGCTTTCCAGGCATGATGCAACCGAACTCGCCATGCATTTCCTCGAAAGGGTCAGGATTCCGGAGCACGCGCACAAGTATCCGGGGCAACTGTCGGGCGGACAGCAACAGCGTGTGGCCATAGCGCGCGCGTTGTGCATGAAGCCGCGCCTGATGCTCTTCGACGAACCCACGTCCGCGCTCGACCCCGAGATGATCAAGGAAGTGCTCGATGTGATGACCGGTCTCGCTCGGGATGGCATGACGATGCTCTGCGTCACGCATGAAATGGGTTTCGCGCGGACCGTGGCCGACAGGATCGCTTTCATGGATGCGGGAAAGATCGCTGAAGTGGCGCCGCCGGAAGAGTTCTTCACACGGCCCCGATGCGCACGCGCGCAGGCTTTCCTGCAGCAAGTGACCTGACGCGCGGGTGCATGCGCGCATGGATGCGCGCACTTGCCGACTCCTTGGCGCCGTCACTCGACGGCGGCATTCTCCTCGTATCCCGATGGTGCCCTTCACATGCCATATCTGGAAATACTCGCTCGAAACCTTCATCTGGGCCAGGATAACTACGCAGCCAATACCCGTGCTTTGCGCGATGCACGTTCCGCACTTGCCAAGGATATGACCGAAGCGGTGGTGTCGGCGTTCAGTGTCCTTCCGGCTACCGTCACGCTCTTTTTCATACCGCTGAACGAAGAAGCCTATGCGCACGAGGGCGAGCTGGCAGCAGACATGTCGAGCGATGATCCACGGCGCCAACGTATCTTTGTGAAGGTGCACGCTTATGCGCGGTCGATCGTCCAGCGTCGTGCACTCGCAGTGGCGCTTACTCCCTTGCTCGCGTGCTATTACGACGCATCGCCCGACAAAGTCGCAATCTATTTCATCGACCGGACCTTCGACGAAGTCGCGCATGGCGGCCAGATGGCGACCGATAGTTGACAGTCCTCTCATTCAACAAGTTCTAGGCAACTGATGCTGGTCGATACGATCACCGTCCCAAGACGATCCGGGCCCGGCTGGGCGCCTTTTCCCGTGCGGTCGCGCCGGGCTCGACCAGCATCGTATCCTGGCCCGCTGTGTTAAAGAGCGCGGCGATGACTTGGCATGCGGGACGCCGAACATCTCCATCATGTGCTCGACCGTCGTTGGCGTGCACACACGCTGTCCGGCGTTCGTATGTGATCGCTCGACCGGGAACAGGGCTCGAACCTCCTGAAAATCGCCGTCCCCGCGCTCCTTCTCACTCTTCCGTGATCCTCCGGCTGACTGTGGCGCTGCAAGCGTGGGTCGACGCGGCGCACAGTCATAGTGCAGTGCATCATTGCATCGCACCAACTCAGGTCGCAAATCCGTGTTCAACCGCGAGCGACAAACTATCGCTTGCAGTGCGATGAACCTACTGACCTTTATCAAATTCGACGATCAGGCGATACATCGTTGAATTGCCGAGCCCCGCCGGGCGGACCAAAAGCCGATTGGCGCAACGTTGGAGCACGCCGAAGAGACGACTGATGATCCGCGTCATGCGGATTTGGCACGGCTATTGCATTGATTCGGACCGGGGCCAACGGAGGCCTCAGCGTATTGAATCTTCTTCGGCCGCTCGTGTGGAGCGGCCCGCAGGGACAACGGCGTCCCGAGTGTCAACTGTGCGACCGAGCAATCGGGGCACGGTTGCCACTCGGGGCGCTTTTTTTTGCGCGCTCGATCAACCATTGCGAACCTCGTCCTGGTTCACCTTTTGTGATCGGGTCAACGGTCTCGGGATATCGGCCTTAACCATGAAACAGTGGACACACCCAAGTCGCGGAGAAGTCTCGGTGCAGACCATCGGACAGCTTATCAATCTGTCGGGGAGGCAGCGGATGCTCTCCCAGCGCATCGTTCTGCATGTGCTGCTCGCATCGTACGGCGATGGCGCCGCACTCATGATTGTCAAGGACTGCCTGACCACGTTTGCGCAAACGCATGCCGACCTGGTGAGCGGCGATGGTCCGCTGACAGGCGTATTTTCGGAAGCCCTGCATAAGCTCTATTTCGGCACTCGAAACGCAGACGAGAGCATCCGGCGATTTATTGCGCAAGCGAATCAAGCTGTGTCGTGTCTCGAGTCGGGCATGACGGACGGCCGCGAGAAGACCGATGCACTCGTTGTCCAGGCCACGCCGCTGCTCGAACTCCTGCAGGAAATCACGCTCGCCTATCAACAGGAGATGCGCAGCATCGAGACCGCGTCGCTCAAGCGTCAGAGCGACATTGCTGAGCAGCTCGGAAATATCTCCATGCAGGCCAACATCGTGGCACTCAATGCGCGCATCGCAGCCGCACGTGCGGGGCAATTCGGCCGGGAATTCGCGGTGATCACCACGGTACTCGCCGACATCATCAAGGAGATGGACCAGTTGATCCACAGCGTTGTCAACACGCATAGCGCCAACGAGGCGCCGCCTCGAGGCAGCGTTCCCCCACAAGGTCGGCACACCCGTGCTGATCGTGCTTTTCAATAGCCTTTGCCCCATGAGAGAGACCCATGAAAAACCTGCTGAATTCGCTATCGAGCGGTAACTGGCGCGCGTTGCTCGCGTGCTTCCTCTACTTCGATACCGGTTTCACCGTGTGGGTGATGTTCGGGCCGCTCGCGCCGTTCATCCACAAGGATATCGCGATGTCCCCCGCCGAACTGGGCTTCCTGGTTGCGGTCCCGGTGCTTGGTGCGGCCATCCTGCGAGTGACGCTCGGCAATCTGTACCAGGCCTACGACGGCCGGCGCGTCGCGTTGTTGGGTATCGCGCTGTCGGCTTTGCCTTCTGTCATCTTGCTGCTGTTGCCGTCTGCTCCGTCCTATACGTTGCTGCTCGTGCTCGGGGTGTTCCTAGGCGTTGGTGGTGCAAGCTTCGCCGTCGCGCTGCCGATGGCCGGAAGCAACTATCCACCCAAGGTGCAGGGCCTCGTGCTTGGGCTAGCCGCCGCGGGCAACATCGGCGCGGTGCTCGACGGATTCATGTTCCCGGGCCTCGCAGAGCATTTCGGCTGGGCGAAAGCGACCGGCGCTGCGTTGCCGTTGCTAGCGTTGGCGGCTACAGCGATCTTCTTTTGGGCGAAGGATCTGGGAACCAAGTCGGGTAGTGCACCTCAAGCTTTTCTCAGCTTCAGCATTACGCTGGTTGGCCTCCTCGCACTCGTGCTCGCCGTGCATTCGGGCGTTTTCGGCGAGGGCAAAACCGGCGTGTTGCTGCTTCCGGTACTGGGTGCGCTACTGGCCATCGCGGTATTGCCGAAGCATTACCGCAGCGTGCTGGTAGAAGGGGATACGTGGGTGGTGATGCTGGTCTATAGCATCACTTTCGGCGGCTTCGTCGGTATGTCGTCCTATGTGACCACGCTGCTGATTTCGCTGTATCAACTGCCGAAACTCGAAGCGGGTCTCTTCATGTCGCTGCTCGCATTTATCGGCGCGCTGGTGCGTCCGGTCGGAGGTCTGATCGCAGACCGGATTTCCGGCGTGCGCGCGCTCGTCCTGCTGCTCGCCGGAATCTCCGTGTGCGACTTTGTGTTCGCTGCGTGGATGCCACCGTTGCCGGCCGGGATTGCGTTGCTGGTGACCACCTATATGTGCTTCGGGCTCGGCAACGGGGCGACGTTCCAGCTTGTGCCGCAACGCTGGAAGGGCAAGACCGGGCTGATGTCCGGCATCATCGGTGCAGCCGGCGGGATCGGAGGATTTTATCTGCCGGTGATCATGGGGATAGCTAAGGAAAACACCGGCAGCTATCAGATGGGTTTCGCTACCTTCGGCGGGTTGTCGGCCATCGCGTTCGCACTGGTGGTTTTGCATCGCACCCGCTGGTTGGAATGGGCGTTGCCCAGGGAGACTCCTCTCGTTGCAGACGCAACGCAGCCTGCAGGCGTGCGTGTAGACAACCCTTGACGTGAATCGAACCGGCGCGTTCGCTCACTTCATGCTTGATGTGTGCGTCTCGCCCCATGGACTTGCGGTTGCCTCCGTATGCTGGATTTCAACGCGAAATTTGCGAGATGTCAGGGTCATGCGACTGGTAAACGGCCGGTCGCAGTGGCCAGCAGATCAACGGGAGCGAGCAGAAGCTTCGAACAATGATAATCGGAAGTGATCCGCGCGGATGTTTCCTGGCCGGAAATAGCGCCGGCAAGGTCGTTCCGTCGAGTTACGGCCCGGATGACGAGGGACTCCGGCGACATACGGCAGACCTCCGCCCCGCACATCTGCGCGGAAGAAGGCAGCACAGACGTTCACGGCACCGCCGCGTTACTAACACAGGGCGATGCCAGCAGGGGTGCGTTTAACACTTTTAAAAGCACTCTCGCCGGGTAGCTTGTGCAGGCGTTAACGATCCGGAGATATGCGGCAGGTCGCCGCCATGACTGAGCTGTTCGAGATAAGGCGCCGAACTCTTCGCAGGGTTCTTCAAAGATCGCCTGCCCGGGTTCAAGGGCTCTGGTGAGAATAAACTGCGTGGTGTTGGCAGGGGGGCGTTGCCATTGCTGTGGGAAAGACACTTCTTGTCTTTCGCTGCTGATCGCTGATAGGCTGAGTCTGGCGACAAGGAAAGTCGAGAACGCCGGCCGGCTTCAGCATGGGAAACATCGCTTTCCCATGCTGAAGTGTGTTGCCTGCTTCGTCAGCTTGCAGCCGTACGTGCGGCATTGACCGGTGATAGCGGTCATAATGAGATTCCTCGATGAGCAAGGAGACGGCCATGCATCAAGACATTGAAGTTGGCGACCACCTTCTGGCTATAAACGTCGAGCAAAAATACGACCCCGCTGACGAAGCAAAAGTGATTGGTTTTAATGCCCGCGTGATCGTGACTCGCCATGATGGAATGCCGGTTCGAGGTTCGACGCTTGCGGAAGATTCTGGAGAATTGACCGGTGCTCACGGGCCATACACTACGGTGTCGGATGCCATTGCTCACGGCGAGTCATGGGGTAGACATTTCGTCGCTCGCATACTGGGCGGGGCGGTCTGATTCCCGGTCCCGCAATCCTGATGCTGGAGGTGTCTATGTGGGAAAAAATCGATTACAAAGGATTTGAGATCTGGGTGCTGCCGATCCTTGCATACGGACCCCCGGCGCCGGATACCCCTTACCACTACAACGGGTATGTATGCCGTCCTGGCGCCGATCTGCGTCATGCCGGGCAACGCACGCAGTTTTATGAGCTCGGCGACGTCTTTGCGACCGAAGCAGAGGCTCTTGATGCGGCCTATCACGCAGGGCGCGACCTCGTCGACACATCGATTGGCAACGGCTGAATAGTAGCGTCGATCCCGTGAGCGATTGGCGCTTACTACATTTTCCGAAAATCACCAAGGAGGCTGAGATGCCTTCCTATGACGCCACGCGTGTTGCACTGCACAGAGCATTGTTCTGTCTCTGACGCGATCGGCTTGTTCAAAACTGACAGCTTCTCGCGGGTCTGCGCTATTTGCATAGCCGGATTCTCCAAGCGATCTGAAGTGTGCTGCCGAATTTGGAAATTAATCTCCACGGAGCAACAAATTGATGCTCCTTTCACGAATTGTTTATCCACTCGGATGGTACTAATCTTTGTGCGACTGGATGCTTTCAGTCAACAGTGACAGACTGGGCGATTGGCGCGTTCACCATTGCGAACCTCGCCTCGGGTTGAAGTGGCGTCGTTACTCAAAACCCGGCCGAAACGAATGAGGCCGTGCAGCGCGTACCGAGGATTCCATATGGATTATATCGAAAGCTTGCGAGTCTTCCGATCGGTCGTGGAAGCAAAAAGTTTTACACGGGCCGCGGATATGCTCGGCGTTACCGCACCAGTCGTATCGCGCGCCATTGCCGGACTTGAGCACCGTCTCGGTAGCCGTCTAATTAATCGGACGACCCGGCGGGTTTCTTTTACGGAGGCGGGGGAGCGCTTCTATGAGGGCTGCGCCCGGATTCTCGACGATCTGGAGTCGCTGGAAGCGCAAGCGTCGATGGGCAAGCGCGAACCTACTGGTGTGCTACGCCTCGTCGCTCATACTACGGCGACTGTGAACCGGCTCGTACCGCTGATTTCAACTTTCAAGCAAAAGTATCCGAAAGTGCGTTTGGACGTGACGCTCACCGAACGGCCGGTCGATCTTGTCGCAGACGGCTATGATCTCGGGGTCGTCGTTCCCTTTATGTTGAGCACCGACACGGTTGTCACTCGACTTTTGGAACGCATGCCACTCGCGATCGTGGCGACGCCGGCGTATTTGAGAAAGTATGCTTCGCCCCAGCATCCATCCCAACTCACTGACCACACATTCGTCTTGATGTCTCCGTCGGTTCGCAAGCCCGTATTGACCTTTCGCCGCGGCGAGGAGGGGAATCTGACTGTTCCGCTCAGTTACGACATCGCATCAAACAATGCCATGTTCAATCGAGAAATGGTGCTGGAGGGTTTTGGCATAGGCGCCGCGCCTGCCGCTCTGGTGCAGTCAGAACTATTGTCCGGCAAGCTGGTGTCTCTCCTTGAAGATTTCGACATTGTCGATGGAGCGATCGAGATCCGGCTAGCATACAATTCGCGAGCATTGCTGCCGGCCAAGGTGAAAGTTTTTATCGAGCATGCTGTGACGTTCTTCGACGAGGTGGCGGTACGTCGACCGGCGCGGGTCGAATTAGAGGCTTGACGATCCGCTTGATAAGCACTCAAAGCTAGCGCAGAGTCTATCCTCTGTCTCCAATCGGAACGCACTGGACAGGATGGTCCGCACGTCCACCTGCCTCCTATCGAAGTCGCGCTTTCGCGAGTCTAAAATCTTTGAGATCGATTGAGACCATCAAGTGGCCGCGACGCGACTGCAGGTCGTCCGCGCGCAGATAAGCCCGCCGCTCGGTCGGAGAACTCAAACCGTCGACCTCAACGAAGTCATCGACTTACTGCGCTGCCGCGTCTTCACTGAAGCTCGCGGGGTGCCTCAATGACATCTCTATCAAGAGTGACACACGGATGAACCGTGCCAGGATTGTTGCATCCAGCTCTTGATTCTTGTGCCCGTCGTTAAAAATTGATGCGCCGGTGAGCATTGATCGCCCACCGCAGTGCCACTACATTTGTGCATATGCACAGTCAAACACCCGAAAACGATGATTGCTTTGCGGTTCGTCAGGCGGCCCGGCACATTTCCCAGTTGTACGACCGGCGCCTGTCCCGAGTGGGCATGACGACGACTCAGTTCAGCATCCTCAGCGCGCTCGGAAGTGGTTCGAGCTTGACGATGAACGAACTGGCGCAGGCGATGATGATGGATCGAACCACGCTGGTGCGCGCGCTGCGACCGTTGTTGCAGAACGGTTTTGTCGCCAGCAAGCCTGACCGGTGGGTGAATCGTCGTCTCCAACTCGCTCTGACCGGAAGCGGCCGCGTGAAGCTAGATGAGGCAGTGGTGCATTGGCGTGCTGCGCAGGACGAGTTCGAACGCAAGTTCGGACCTGAGCAGGCGGCCTTTCTTAGACGCGAATTGTTCCGCGTTACGCGAGACGTTTCGAATACCTAAAGAAAGATTTGGATGACGGAAACAACTTTTAAAATCAATAGGAAATCGCGATGACTACTCCTCAGACTTTGGTCCGCGTCGGGACAGGCCGTGCAGCCGCCGCGGTGATGGCTTTGGTTCTTGCCGGGTGCGTGAACTACGCCGGCATCAAGAGCGACAAGCACATATCGTCGCCGGCGCAGTACGAGTCCAGCCAG